>Ga0325402_1000856_pt1 | contig 23226 bp, 18 predicted proteins | sample PopdelMetagenome_22_FD_207212 | JGI IMG/M metagenome (GOLD analysis project Ga0325402, IMG submission 207212) | Populus deltoides microbial communities from Bellville, Georgia, United States - Xylem-PdKOR-R3 | ecosystem: Host-associated > Plants > Phyllosphere > Stem > Wood/Secondary xylem...
GCTAGGATAATTTGGCCCACCCTTAGAAAAAGAAAAAAGATTTCAGCCCAACCCAATCATTCTTGGGCTACGGCCGGCCCATCCCACATATTTTATAATATTTAATTATAATATTATATATATTTATTTATTAAAAAAAATAAAAATTAAAAAAAAATTTAAAAATCCTTTCAAAAAATTTGTGATTTTCTTCCATGTTTTTCTATTAATTATTCTTAATATTGAGTTGTATTTTTACACTGTAAGATACAAACCTAATATTAAAACACCTAGTTATCTCCGAAATTGTTTTAAAAAAAAACTCAAAATTTTTAAATTAGTTTCCTGTTTTAAAAGAAAGAAAATTTTTTTTCATGCATACGGCTAAATCTTAAAATTTTCCAATCATATTTTAATTAAAAAAATTACATCTTTCTCATGTTTTGAAAATCCAAGAAAAATAAATATCATAACTAGTTTGTGGTCATCCATTAGGGTTTGATCAAAATGTCAAAAACCTTTTTCCAATATTTTTTGAGGGTCTAGATGTAGACTTTAATATATGTGGGGTGTAAAATTACACGATAAAGTACATCTCATGTATTAATGATATAAGGTGTAAAAATACGATGCTAAATTTTTACTTTAGAAAGGTTAGAATTAAACCCGATAAGGTTGGTCTGCCTTGACCTTAGAAAAGACCAATGAATAAAAACCCAACATAAAAAAATAATCAAACAACAATGCGACTTACCTTAGGTAGGGTGCACTAGAGGTGATGCGTCTTCCCCTTGCACAACTAATCCCTTACTCAGACTGTCGTAGACCATAGGTTCTTAGTGACCATAATACTAGGTGGCGACTCCTGAACCTTAATCATAATTTTATGATTATATCAAAAAGCTCTTCCACACACACACCCCTACCTCCTCAAGAGGCATGATAAAACCTTGTTGCCGACGACAACATTGTGGCACACCCCGCGTCAATAATAATAATAGTAGAGTAGGAATAATAATAATGGTAATTGTACACTCCCGTATAAATATAAGACGGAAAGTAGTTAGATCTCGATGAGTGATGGAGACCGATAAAAGGAAAAAATAGATAAATTATGATAATAACAATAATGTGATGTATAATAGAGGAGATGACCTCCATAAAATAAATTTTAGTTTAGAATTCATAATGACGTCGAAACCAGTGTTGTGACCATTACTATGATAATATGCATATATAGCCTTTATGATAGTATAATTTTAGTATCAAAAATATTTGTTTGTACTAACTTGTATCGATTTGTTAAAAAGATAATGAAATAAGAGGAAATTAATGAAGGTAACGAAGCCATACGTTGTTCTTAACAGCTTGTAAGGATGAAACTAAGGATTTTATGTTAGTGAGAAAGTAAACGAACAAATATACCCAACCTTGACAGTACTATATTTGGATAAGACAAGCGCCTCATCCTTAAATTCAAAGACATATGAGCAATTGTTAAAAAAATTAGAACATGTAGAAGTGAATGGATGTGGGGATATTCGCACTTTGTTTCCCGCAAAATGGCAGCAAGCTTTGAAAAATCTAAGGAGAGGGAAATTGAAGACTGCCAATCATTGGAAGAGGTATTTGAATTGGGTGTGGCTGATGAAGGAATTAACGAGAAGGAGCTGCCGCTGTTGTCATCTTTAACAAGGTTACATCTTCAATGGTTACCTGAGCTCAAATGTATATGGAAGGGGCCCACCAAACATGTCAGCCTTAAAAGTTTTATTCATCTGAAGTTGTGGCCGTCTCATAGTCTTTTTCATCTAGAAACACTACTGATACTCAGTTGCGGTGAATTTAAGCATATTATCGGAGAAGAAGATGATGAAAGGGAAATAATTTCAGAGTCTCTTCGCTTCCCAAAATTAAAAACTATCTTCATATCTGAACGTGGTAACTGGGAACATGTCTTCCCTGTCTGTGTGTCTCCAAGTATTGTGAAGCTGGAATAGATAATGATTAGAGATGCTGGCAATTTAAAGCAAATATTTTACAGTGGAAAAGGAGATGCACTCTCCATAGATGACATCATCAACTTCCCTCAGCTAAGAAAATTTTCTCTTTTTTTCCGGATCAAATTGCTGCTTCTTTGTTCCAAAGAATTTTGCTGCCCAATTGCCTTCTTTGTAAAATCTAAGAATCTATGGCCACGAAAGAATTTGATAATTTGTTGGCACTGCTCCAAGTACATCCTTTATATTTCTACACTAATTTTTTTCCTTTTCTAATTTAAATTGTCAACTTCAATACATTGTGATAATTTCTTCTTTCTTCCACCAAATTTCTAAAACTAAAGTAATTGATAAATGCTATTAAATACTTTAGCTATTCATTGAATTTAAAAGTAGTCGTCTCAGTATATCATTCTCTGTCTCTTGATGCAGGGATTAAAAAGTTAGAAAATAATAATTGTTATGAAATGAGACCTATAATTTCAATCATTATGCTTTCCTAATTTGAGTGAAATTGAGGCTCTTCCGCCAATTAATGGAAGTATCTGGACAGGACGATAAAGCTCCACATGAAAATATTAAGTTGTCTGTTTCAGTGCTGCGACTTATGATTTCATATTCCTATGCCCTATTGCCCTATCTATTTATATCTTTTTGCTGACGAGTATTTGGCTGAAATATTGGAGAAAATTGGTTCATCTATTTACCAAAATTATATAATAGTTCCAAAGTGCACATAAATTACTAGGAATTATATGTAACAAATTGATGCTTTTTTTTTTTTTGATGCAGGGGTTAACAAGTTTGTAAACATTACATTTGTACTCCCTGCCTGTGCCATGGAAGGGTCTCGTGCTAAGCCATTTGACTACTTTGGTGGTGTATGAGTGTAAGAGACTGATATATGTATTCATAGACACCATGATTGCTAGTCTAGTTCAACTAGAAGTTCTAGAGATTTCAACTTGTGATGAATTGGAGCAAATCATTGCTAAGGATTATGATGATGAAAAGGATAAGATATTGTCAGAAAGTGATCTCTAATCTTCATGCTTCCCCAATTTGTGTCGAAATGAAATCAAAGAATGCAACAAGTTGAAGAGTCTCTTCCCAGTAGCCATGACTTCAGGTCTCAAAAAGCTCCAAATACTTAAAGTAAGAGATCCTCTCAATTATTAGGAGTATTTGGAAAGGATGATCATGTTTCACCTGTAAATGTTGAGAAGGAGATGATGCTCCCTGATCTGCAGGACCTGTTGCTTATACAATTACGAAGTATTGCCTGCTTCTGTCTCGGATGTCATGATTTCTTATTCCCTCGTCTGGAGATGTTGAAGGTGTATGAATGTCCAAAGCTGACTACAAAATTTACTACTACAACAAATGGTTCAATGAGTGCTCAATCAGAGGTGCTGCTGATTTGACTTGATTTCTTGCCTCTCGTTTAGTTCCAAAAGTGCACAATTATATTACTAGGAATTAAATCAACATATTGGTACCCTTGTTTTCTTTTGATGCAGGGGTTTATGAATTTGAGAGAATTATATATTGGAAACATGGAAAGAGTACAAGATTTATTGCAAGTTGGACGTTTGGTAACTAATAAAAGAGGTGGGCATGGACTTTCACTCGTGAGTTTGGAAACATTACACTTGAGCTTATTACCTGACATGAGGTGTATTGAATTGAAATCCGTTGATCACGTAGAAGATTGTGCAGCAAGTAAAAATCAGGTCAAACCTCAACAAGCGGAGAAGACATAACAATAATCCTGGACCTTTAGTTTCGGTTCTGTTAAATACCTTGATTTACGTTTTTAGATTCTACTTTTGAATTTTATATAGCAAATTAGTAGGAGTGATTTACTCACAATTGCATTATAAATATTTAGACTCTATACACAACAAACAATTGAAATAAGAAAACAATTCTACCTCATTTGTCTTTGTTAAATTCTACACGGTATCAGAGCCAACAACTTACGTTCTCTCATAAAGATTCTTCTCTGTCCATTACTTACATCTCTTCCTTCTAAGCTCCTTTCTCAGATTCCTCTTAGCCACCATGGCCGCCTCTCCCCATTTTTCCCTTCTAACAACACTCTACTTGTCTTCAATCCTTTTTCTAGCATCAATATCACCAAACTTACTCGCACCAATTTTCTAAATTGGAAAGCGACCATGCTTCCCTATCTCAAAGGTCAAAAAGTGTTTGGCTATGTTGATGGCACTATTAAAATGCCTGCAAAGGAAATTCCTCACAGTGATGGCACCATGCAATCAAACCCAGCCTTTGATATATGGAAAACTCAAGACAATCTTCTTCTCATTTGTATTAATGCCTCTCTTACTGATGATATACTCATGCAAATAGCACAATGCACTACTACTCATGCAGTTTGGATATCTCTTCACACCACCTTTGCTACACAATCTAAAGCTAAGGCCATCCAAATCCGTTCGCAGCTTGCTACTACTCATAAAACTACTCAGTCTGTTACAAAATATTTCTTGTATGTGAAAAAGCTCTCTGATGAACTTGCTATGGCAGGTCAGGCATTCAAATGTGATGAAATTATCACATACCTACTCATTAGTTTAGGACCTGAGTATGATTCTCTTATCACCACCATTTCAATTAAAGAAAATGTCATCTTAGAAGAGGTGTACTCTATGCTGCTCATTTGTGAGGCACGTGTGCAGCATCATCAGCAAGCTCTCCTGTCTGCCATACCATCAGCTAATGTTGCTACCAAGCAACAATCCTTTTCTGGATCCCGTGTCCGCAACAACAATTTTACCTTCCGAGGCAGGGGGCGTGGCCATCCCTCCTTTCATGGTAAAGGTAATTTCCAATCTGCTTCTCGTCCAAATAACAACTACACTAATCTTTGGTGTCAGCTCTGTGATAAACCTGGCCATACTGCGGCTCAATGCTTTAAGAGATTTGACAGTCAGTTTCTTCCTCAACCTTTTCGACCAAAGCCTCAAGCCAACATTGCCTCCAACCAACACATTCAGCACTCATTGGAGCAAGAATGGCATGCCGACACTGGAGCTACGCACCATTTGACTAATAACTTCAACAACCTTAATGTTCATAGTGAAGAGTATGCTGGAAATGATCAGATTCAAGTCGGAGATGGCACAGGTTTGCACATAACTCACTTAGGCAAGGCATCTTTATCTGCACACTCTAAATCTTTTATCCTTGACCAAATATTAGTTGTCCCTCAAATTACAAAAAATCTTATTTCTATCAAAAAATTCACTGAAGATAATTCTATTTATTTTGAGTTTCATGCTTCCTGTTTTTTGATCAAGGATTACTCAGGAGACACCTTGCATAAGGGTGTCGTCAAAGATGGTCTCTACTATTTTTCACAGCCTCTTCAACATTTATATCCCAAAGCTCTTGTTGGTGTTTGTGTTTTAGTCTCAGATTGGCACTGTCGTCTTGGGCACACCTCTTGCAACACTATCAATCATGTTATCCGCTCGAATAATCTTTCCTTTCTTTCCAATAAAAGACACAAGATATGTCCTGAATGTGAGATGGCAAAAAGCCATAATTTACCTTTTTCCGCTTATGTACCTTATGTTACTAAGCCCTTGGAACTCATTTATTCAGATGTTTGGGGGCCTAGTTCTGTGATTTCCAGCTACGGCTCTCGCTATTATGTTTGTTTCTTGCATGCTGTCACAAAATATATTTGGTTATTTCCTCTTAAGCAAAAATCTGATGTTGAAAATATTTTCTTACATTTTCAAACGTATGTTGAACGCCATTTTAATACCAAAATTAAGGTCATTCAAACTGATTAGGGAGGTGAGTATCGTAGATTAAATACATATTTTTCCAAATGTGGTATTCAACATCGTCTAGCTTGCCCGTACACACATGAGCAAATGGGAGCTGTTGAAAGACAACATCGTCAAATTATTGAAATGGGTCTAGCATTATTGGCCTATGCTAATCTTCCAAAACCATACTGGGAGGATGCATTTTTAATGACTGTTTATATAATTAATCGTCTTCCAACTAAAATTTTAAACCATTGCTCTCCTTTTGAAAAGGCTTTTCATCAAAAACCAAATTATAACTTTATGCGTGTGTTTGGTTATGCTTGTTGGCCAAATTTACATCCTTATAACAAACATAAATTTGATTACAGATCGAAAACATGTATTTTTATTGGCTACAGTCTCTCACATCAGGGGTAAAAGTGTCTCGACATGTCATATTTGATGAACTTTTCTTTCCTTACAAATCTCCCCAATCTGTGTCCTTAGTTCCCAAGTCCATTGCTATCACCTTACCAGCCAATTTACAACCAAGTGTTTCGAATTCCCTAACTCTTCTTGCAGGTGATGTTACAAATGCCAATCATGTCTCTCCACATGAATCTAATCTCATTCCAGCTACTGTTACTACAAATGTTATTTCAAATGAGGTTCCAACTCCAGCACTGCATGCGGTTCATACATCTTTTGCAGATGCACTTGTTCCTTCCAACATACCAAGAAAAATGACTACCAGATCTCAGACAAACTCTCTCAAACCGAAGCAACCATATGTTGGGTTCATCAAATACCCATTGCCTCATGCATTTCTTACACAATCCTGCCACGTACCAGTTGAACCAACGTCTTTTACTGATGCTTCAAAAAACCACAAATGGAGGGAAGCAATGAACATGGAATTTACTGCTCTTTTACAAAATAATACTTGAGATCCTGTACCAGCTAAATCCAACATCAATCTTGTTGGAAATAAATGGGTTTACCGTATAAAGACCCATGCTAATGGCACTGTGGAGCGGTACAAGGCTCGGTTGGTAGCTAAAGGCTATCATCAACAACATGGTGTTGATTTTCTGGAAACCTTTAGCCCAGTCATTAAACAAGGAACCATTCGGCTAGTGTTATCTATCACTCTCTCCCAGCGTTGGTGTATTCGGCAACTAGACATTCAAAATGCCTTTCTCTATGGACTGCTAAATGAAGAGGTATATATGTGTCAACCTCAAGGGTATATTCATCCAGATTTTCCCACTCATATATGCCGCTTAAAGAACAGTCTGTATGGTCTTCGTTAGGCTCCCCGTTCTTGGTTTTCTCGGTTGACAGATCAATTGCTTCAGTATGGTTTTGTAGGCTCAAAATCAGATCCTTCACTTTACATTCTACAGAATGCAAGTTTCCAACTGCTCATACTTATATATGTTGATGACATAATTGTCACGGGTCTCACTTTGAGGAAGTCAACAAATTAATTTATTACCTTAGACGTGTCTTCCCTGTCAAAGATTTGGGACCGTTATCATATTTTCTCGGAGTTGAAACTCTGCATGATGGTGGTGATCTGATTCTGACTCCACGAAAATATGTCATTGACTTGTTACGAAGACTCAAGCTAGATAAGGTCAAACCCTGCAGCACACTAATGTCCACAAACTGCACACTCTCTAAATTTGAGGGTATTGATTTTGACGACCCTTATTTATATCGAAGTACAGTCGGTGCCTTACATTATCTCGGTTTTACATGACCTGACATTGTATTTGCAGTTCACAAGGTGAGCAAGTTCATGCATCAGCCCAAAGATGTTCCCTGGCAGGCAGTGTAACGTATACTTCATTATCTAAAATACACTGTAAATTATGGTTTACATATTACTCATCAGTCTGATCATACTTTACAAGGATTTAGTGACGCCGATTGGGCTATTGACAGTGATGACCGACGAAGTGTAGGAGCATATTGTATTTTTCATGGATCCAATTTAATTAGCTAGAGCTGCAAACAACAGCAAATAGTTGCACGCAGCAGCATTGAATCGGAGTATAAGTCACTGGCCAACACTGCTGCTGAATTGCAGTGGCTTCAATCTCTGTTGTAAGAACTCAAAATGCCTCTCCAACACTGTCCAACTCTTTGGTGCGATAATATTGGTGCGACTTATCTCTCATCTAATCCAAAGTTCCATGCTCGTACGAAACACATTGAAATTGACTTTCATTTCGTACGAGATCAAGTTGTGCAGTAGAAACTTCATGTCTCCTTCGTGTTCACATGTGATCAGCTTGCAGATTTGTTGACTAAACCTCTGACTGTTGCACGGTTTACTCATCTACGGACCAACCTTCATGTGTAGGAGCTGCCCATTCGGTTGAGGGGGTGTATTGAATTGAAATCTGTTGATCACGTAGAAGATTGTGCAGCAACTAAAAATCAGGCCAAACCTCAGCAAGCGGAGAAGACATAACAATAATCCTGGACCTTTAGTTTCGGTTCTATTAAATGCCTTGATTTACGTTTTCAGATTCTACTTTTGAATTTTATATAGCAAATTAGTAGGAGTGATTTACTCACAATTGCATTATAAATATTTAGACTCTGTACACAACAAACAATTGAAATAAGAAAATAATTCTACTTCATCTGTCTCTGTTAAATTCTACAAGGTGTATATGGGAGGGTCTCATGTCGAGCAATTTGACTATTTTGAAGGTAAAAGAGTGTAGGAGACTAACATATGTATTCACAGACAACATGATTACTAGTCTAGTTCAACTGGAAGTTCTAAAGATATCAAAGTGTGAGGAATTGGAGCAGATCATTGCTAAGGTAATGATGATGAAAAGGATCAGATATTGTCAGGAAGTGATCTCCAATCTTTATGCTTCCCCAATTTCTGTCAACTTAAAATCAAAAGATGCAACAAGTTAAAGAGTCTCTTCCCAATAGCCATGGCTTCAGGTCTCCCAACTTGAAATAAGAGAATCCTCTTAATTATTGAGAGTATTTGGGCAGGATGATCATGCTTTGCTTGTCAATGTTGAGAAGGAGATGGTGTTCCCTAATCTGCAGGAGTTGTCACTTCAACAATTACCAAGTATTGCGTGCTCCATTCCCAGATGTTATGATTTCTTATTCCCTCGTTCGAAGAAGTTGGAGATGCGTCAATGCCCAAAGCTAATCACAAAACATGCTACTACATCAAATGGTTCAATAGGTGCTCAATCAGAGGTGCTGTTGATTTGACTTGATTTCTTGCCTCTCTTTTAGTTCCAAAAGTTCACAATAATTACTAGGAATTACTTCTAACAAATTGGTACCCTTGTTTTCTTCTGATTCAGGTGTTTATAAAATCAAAAGAAATATATATTAGAAACTGTGAAGGAGTACAAGATTTAATGCAGGTTAGGAGTTTGGTAACTAATATAAGAGGTGGGCATGAACTTTCACTCTTGAGTTTGGAAAAATTACACTTGAACTTATTGCCTGACATGAGGTGTACATGGAAAGGTCTCGTGCCGAGCAATTTGATTACTTTGGTTGTGAATGAGTGTAAGAGACTGACACATATATATTTACAGACAATATGATTGCTAGTCTTGTTCAGCTGAATTATCTAAAGATATCAAACTGTGAGGAATTGGAGCAAATCATAGCTAAGGATATTGATGATGAAAAGAACAAGACATTGTTAGGAATTTATCACCAATCTTTATGCTTCCCCAATTTATGTCCAAATGAAATCATAGAATGCAACAAGTTAAAGAGTCATGCTTCACCAACAAGTACTAGAAATTGTTGAAACACAGTGAATACATATGATTTGACGGCAACAGGATAAAACCAAATAAATTTTGTATGTCTATCCATAAATAAGAGAAAACATCAAAAATCATCAGACGATAGCATAGGAGCAGGGCTGCAAACATCACTAAAGATAAGTTCAAGAGGAGTAGACGTTTTATGACTCTTAGGTCCTAAAGACAAACGAGAGGATTTTCCTAATGGACAAGTTTGACATTGAAAACTAAGATGATGAGAGGTACAAACAACCTTTTTATTGGACACTGAGAGAATCAAAATATGGGAACTGGGGTGACCGAGTCGACAATGCTAAATATCAGTAGAAATGGCCATGCTGGTGGACAAAAAAGCTTGTAGCAGAGTTATGGCAAAAGACACGGAAAAGACATAAAGGCCATCTTTACTCTGACCGAAAAGAAGAATTTCCTTGGTGGTGAGATCCTTGACATAGAAAACAGAAGAGTGAAATTAAAAAAAAGATAGAATTTTCACGAAACAATTGTTGAACAAATAGTAATCATTTTTTAATATGTGAAACATGTAATATGTTGTGTTGCATGTGTGTGGCGTTGCGGCAATCGTCCACCCTCAAGTATATGATGTATCTATCTGGAAAGTATAAGGACAAAATGAATTCTTGTCTTTTATCCATGGAAAGCAGGAATAGGAATCGCAACATAGTATTTGGTCACTAGGAACCCTAACTGGTCTCAGAGATCGGACACGGGGACTTTTTGCGTAAAGGGAAGGTATTAGCACCCCAAATACGCCCTACCTAAGGTAAGTGTTGTGATGTTGCTGTCACATAAATTAATTACCCTACCTTAAAACACAACACACAAGATAGTATAGAGCAAGCAAGGGGTCGATCCCACGAGGAAGGTTCAAGTTAAATTTTTATGCTAGATGATATGCACTTTGGGGGATGAGAGTTTGGACGTTATCTAGGCTAAAGCAAAAGAAAACAGAAAACTATCAAGCAAAATTAAATAAAATCAGAAAATCATCAAGAGAACAAACCTTCGTCGCAAGCACACATCCACCTACAGAAATCAGAATTGATTATGAAAACGAAACATCAATTTATATTCTAAATATTTATCTCTTTTTAACATTGGTTAGTTAACGGATCCACCGTATAATTAACCCTAATCATCAAACAACCATAGTGTCCGCACTAATAATTTAATTCAATGGCAACCTTAAGAACTAGATAAGTTGACTAATCAAGAAAACATAATTGTCTGCAGTCTATTTTTGATTTGATTGAATGTTCTCCCTAAGATTAATAATGTAGATCCACCACAATTATTAAACTTAGTTGCTTCACAAGTGCATATACCACAACTCCGGTTTTGATATCAAACTTAGCAATAGATTGTCTACAATAATAACTTAGAGTCCACTCTAGTAATGAACATAAACAATCATATGGAAAATAAGCATAGGAGAACAAACATATTCATCATATAAACTAAAAAGAAGAGGTAAAATAAATATCACAGTTCTTGAAATCCCAAGATTTTCGTATCCTTGTAACCAAGAAAAAGTGTTTAGCCTTGCATGTTTGTTGAACAACTAATCAAAAAGAAGGAAGAATGCATGATTTTGGGTTTCATAGAGGAAGGGGGTTTTTCTTTTCTTGGCTGGCTGCCCCCCTTCTCTTCTCTCATTCTTTTTATATCCTAGGAAACCCTAGTCTCTATTTTACAAAATAGTCCTCCCTTAAGTAGACAGTTTACATTTAAATACTTCAATAACTATTTTACTAAAAAAAGAGAAATAACCTTGCATGAAATCTTCAAGCTTTGATTTAGAGGAGCTAAATTACTGAAATAAAAACTTGGATATCGGTTTAGATGCTTTGGAACGTAATTTCGACTCGTTTCTTCACGAAACCTGTTTGTTGGCAGAATTCAGTTGTCATCTTTGAAAAATCATATCTCCCTTATATGACATTTTTTTGGCTGAAATTTAGAGAGTTGATAGCTCTTTGACTCAGGAATCCAAAAAAATTGAGTTTGCATCAATTGGACTTCTGTAGCTCTAGATATTCAAGTCAAAATGGTCGAAGGTCAACATTGGCAGATTGCGAGATATGACTTTGAAGGCTGAGATTTCCATGCTCTTCCTTATTTTATTTTCTTTCCTTAGCTTTCCAGAAATATATGGATGTTATCTTTTTAATGCCACTAGAATGACTTCATTTTGACCCCTAAAGCTCACGCACTGCACAAAACATCGACTGAAGGTCAAATCTGCCAATTACCTCAAATTTACTACTTTTTGCATCTTTCATCCAAAAGTGCATTCAAAACATAAAACAAAGAATATCAAGACATTTTATATATAAAACATAGGCAAAACACTAGTTCAATGTGGGTGAAACTATCGAATAATATGGTTGCATGAGTAAGCTACATTGTTTGATTGTTTGATATATGCTAAGGTGTTATTGTATTTCTAATTGTCGACCCATCTATGGTTTAAGAAAGGTTCTCCTTGGTAAGGAGATCCTTATCTTATCAAGCAGAACCTAACCTTTCTATGTCATCAAAAGAAATACCTTTTTAATATCAGGAATATATTTTATGTATAAATTCATAATCATAGATACTATCCCAATCTTGGATGACCCATACTTAAAAATGCCATAAGGGAAAGATATTTGTTTGAAATAGAGTTTAGACAAGCACACAATTATGTTCTATTTAATTGTGATGTGTTGAGACCTTTTATTAAGTAAGTATATGCACTAAAACTTTGTTAAAAATATACTATTTATATATTGTAATATCATAAACTCATATAATTTTAAAAACCTTGTAGGTAACATTGATAATATTTATTGTCGAATAATTCACAGCTGACCGAATCCCAAATCTTTTGATTACAAGATGAACAATTTGTCACGTGGTCAAAAATACATATAAGTACTATCACAAACTCATTATCTCTTGCAAGTTACTATATTTCATTACATAATTCTTGTTTATCATTCATTGTTATACTTGATATACAAGGTTTATCAAATGGAAAGGAGTGTTACTATTTCATTATCTTTACTAAGCCTAGGTCCTAAAAGAAAGTTAAGTGCTACAATGAGTATTTTGTCAATAGATATGTCTTTTATACTGAAGAATACGGGCATGGAAGAAAGACATATAATAACGGTGTTTGTGTTAAGGGATCGACTTGTAATGAGTTTGAAGTTGACTATTATGGTAACTTAGAAGAGGTCATCGAATTGTAATATCATATCGAGCATAACATAATGTTTATATTCAAATGTTATTGGTATGACACCACTGACAGAGGAATCAGAGTAGATCCTCACTATGGTCTAGTCGAAATCAACTCAAAAGCTAGACTCCATAACATAAATGATGTCTTTGTTTTCACAAAGCAATGTCAACAAGTTAGATTATTACACATACACCTTTTCCTTTAGAAAGGATTGATCAAGAATTGATTGGTTATCCGTTTTAAAAACGAAACCCTAGGGGTCGTGTCGAGATTGTTTAAGATGAGAACAAAGACACAAGTGTGTGAGATGATGACTTTTAAGTTAGTGAGTTGGTTGAATCATATCGAGTTGCTCCTTCGATTGACTTAGAAGAAAATTCAAATTTTCACGTTTTTTATGATAGTCTTATTGATGTTGACATAGAGGAGTTGAAAATTGTTCTGAGCTCCAGTGGACAAGCATATGTCGATAAAGATGATAATGATATCCACATTGAAAATTGTGATGGAGCTGATGATGATTCAATTGAAGAAGAAGAAGAAAATTCTGACTAACTATCAGAACACGAAAGTGTAAAGGAATTGTTTATAATGTAATATTATGGATGAAATTTTGTAACATGAAAAATTTATTTTATAATTTTTATGTTCATTGTTGTTATTGTGTTGTGTGGGCAGTTTTCAATTTAAGTTTTTGCAGGGAGGATAAATAGGCAATACAAACACAATCTATCATGCACTGTGCACATCACCGACGGATTTACAGATGAACTTAATTATGTTGGTATTTTCTAAAGAGTTGTAAAATATTTACTGCATATGTCACTCTCACTGACGTCTTTACAGATGGAATAAGTCCGTTGATATTTGCCAAAGAGTTGTAAAATATTTACCCCATATGCCACAATCACTAATGTCTCTACAAACGGAATACATCCGTCGTTATTTTCCAGAGGGTGATGGGAACTATTCACCTCATATGTCAGTGAAGTCCTGTGAATCACCGATGGAATTATCGACAGAATGTGAATTCTAAAGCATGGGTAATTAATGCATTTATAACCATGTATACTTATTTCACATTACCGACAGACTATGAAAATTCTAGAGGGTTATTTAAAGATTTTAGTACAAAATTGAAAAATTTAAAGTTAATTCACCGATAAAATAATTAAAAATAATATTATTTAATAGTCCATCGGTGAGTCTGTTGGAAAAATTGCAGTATAAATCCCATCGAAAGCCCCTTCAGTTCATTTTTTTATCTCCTTCGTTTCATCGGTTTTTTCTCTCTCCTTCGTTTCAAAACATCTCTTGTTTTTTTCTTGTAATCTCTATCTATAGTTATATCTTTATCTTCACCTATGTTATTGTTTTTATTGCCATAATAATTTATTATTTTGTTGAATTTTAATTGTTATTGTTGAATTTGCCTTGTAAATGTTAAGTGAATATATATGATTAAATTAAATTATTTTATCTCAATTTTACTATATTATTGTATAATAGAGTGTTTGATTGTTTTCATGAATTTTAATTGTTATTGTTAAATTTATATAGATGTTAGTTGAATATATAGAATTAAATTTTATTTTTTTCTTTTTTATTGTTAAATTTGTATAGATGTTAGGTTATATATAGGATTTTTTTTCTTTATTTTATGGTTAGAAACATTTTATTATCATTTTGAAAATGAGATGAAATTGAAAAATATGAAATTTCAAGTATAAATAAAATAAAATCAACTGGTTTATCGCATATATTATTAATATTTAGAGATTTCAAAAATTTAGGTAGTCTCTAGTATAGGGGAGGTGCTGCCAATGTTTTTTTAAAAACTTGAATTTGATTATGTAATCATTAGTTTAATTTGTGTAGATGCGTAAAACAAAATCAACAGCACGTCGTGAGCATATGGTTGCAGCTAGTTCTTCTAGCGGCGAGGATGACTTGTCCTTAGGTGCTAATCAAGAAGAGGCACCTGCGCTAACTCGCGATGCTGCCTCTTCCAGCGTGGTTCCACAATGCAGAGACGATGTACCTTCACAACGAGGTCAATTCATCCACAAGTACGAGGCACATTGAAAAGACGACCTTTCAATATAAGTATATTTTGGTTTTAGTTTTTTTTTTTAATTATAACATAATTTGTGAACAACAAATTAATATTTCATTATTTTTATTTATTTTTAGGTTCACAAACATTGAGGCCGCCCGAGTAATAACATCGACGTTTAAATCGTTGATGGAGATTTCATTATTTCAATGGAGTCATATTTCCAGACATCCTAATTAGAGACCTTATATCGATGCATGGTTTCAAAGATTTGAGGTTGATGTTAACTTCTAATTTTATTTATTTTTAATATATTTTTATTTTTATTTTAAATAAATTATTTATACACAAAAAAATTAGATCTTCATCATTTTAATTTTTTTTATTTCTTCAATAATCCATAACATAAACACAATTTACCACTTTTGTTTAACAATTAGGTTTCATCCAACATTTCATTTATAGTCTGACAAATCAGTTATCCCGACAATGTTAACATCACACAAGTCAGTTTAACTCTAATTACATATTCCAATCATTAGAAAAAGTGATGCAACTAGCCCATTACCGGGTAACTAGTTCCTCCACCCATCTTATTCCACAATTTCCAATCAATATCCACATCGTTTAGGCCGAATGAATAATCCTTTCAAGATGTCAAACCTCATTTCATTAACACTTTTAATCATTCTGTATCGGGACTACCATTATAACATCTCTCCCCCAAAACTTGAAAGGAAATGCCGACACTAATGAATCATTAGTCGCCTGTATCAGGATCGACTAATCAAGTTCGTTGTAAATGCCAACATTAATGTCACTAATTGATATCATTGATTATTTTCAACCCGAAATAGCCAATTAGATTTTTCTTTCCATAATACCTTTGAATATTTATGGAAATGCCAATGTCAAGATTCTTGACATCATTAACTTTCACTTTAGGGATAGCTAATTAAGTTTCATGTGATTGACGATATAGACGTCACTAGTCGATATCATTAACTATTCTCACCTGAATAGTTAATCAAGTTCAATATCTCTCATTTTCAGAGATGATCATGCCGATGTTAGTAAACCTTACTGACATCATTAGCCTCCGTATTCGGGACCGGCTAATCAAGTTCGAGGAACGATCATCAACGAAGTCCATTAATGTAATTCATATTCTTAAATCAATCAAGTACTGAAATCCATTTTAATTTCTCATTTATTTCACTTTATCCTTTCTCTTTATGGTTTCACCCATAGATGCAAGGACCAAGAATTTAACAAGTTAGCAAAATTAACATTACGTATAAAGTATAAGTACAAAACACCTACCTACTGTAGAAGCTCGGTTTGCACTCTCTGGTTGTTGTTGTGCCCCTCCTGTGGTCCCTCCTTAAGCTCTTGCTATACAAGCTCCTGAAAAGTTGGGTTCCCCTTCAAATGCTTCTCCTACATTTCAATATAACATTATGAGTCAATATTCAAATCTTCCTGATTTATTCATAATATTTGTTGAAGATATATAAGGATAATTAGTTTCTATTTCAAATTCAAATTTAGATTTGAACAAGTTTGTTAGGGGAGTTAGTCTGTTAGTGGTTCCTATTCTCTTGGCATTTCCTATTTTTATGTAATCTGGTAGATTAGGATAGACTTCTACCAGCACTACTTTAGGTATACAAACCTCCTGAAACTTCTATTATTTTTAAGAAATAAGACGGAAGTTCTTTTCCTTCTTAAAAACTTATATGGTATCAGAGCTTTGGCTCATTATCATTTAAGCTTTAATGGCAAAAACTGCCATGACCGGGGCAAACAAGACCTCACCTTCCTTATAAGCAACTGCAGAGAAGGTGTAGTCTGAAACTACTGTAGTAAACAGTGGTACAAATTTTGCAATATCACATTCTTCCTTTCAACTTACCATTCATAAATTGAATGGAAAAAATTACCTAGGGTGGGCCCAGTCTGTGAAGCTAGCAATAGATGGTAGAAGCAAGCTCAGTCATTTAAATGGAGAAGTGAGCAAACTAGCAGCAGATGACCTTAATCTTAAAACATGGAGGTCAAATAACTCGTTGTTAATTGCTTGGCTTATCAAATCAATAAAGCCAGCTATTAGAAAACCACATCTTTTTTTACCAATTGCCAAAGATGTGTGGGAGGCAATACGTGACAAGTATTTAGATTTGGAGATTTCATCACAAATTTTTTATTTAAAATCTAAGTTGTGGCATATTAAATCGGTAGTTTCTAGAGACCATGGAAACTGTTTCCCTTCACCTTGGCACTATTCATGGTGTTCATTACATACAGGTATACCAACGAGATATTTGGAGGGGCTTTTTGAAAATTCTCATGCAAGTTGAAAATTTCCATTTGACTTTACAGATGAAATCACCGATAAAAATATTAATGTTTAATTGCCCATCGGTCAAAACTAAAATAAAAGACTGAAATCATGATAAATTGAGGCTTTTAGTTTTTTTTTTCCATTATTTTGTTTAATTTTAGTTGTTTTTTTCAATTTTGCTATACAATTTCAATTAAATGTATACGATTAATTTTAATTACTATTTTGAATTTTTGTAAATTTAGAATAATTTTGTTGTAAATTTATGATTAAAAGTATTATTACGTAGAAAATGAAAATTTTCTATGAAATTGAATTATGCTAAATTGTTAGAAGAAATTGAATAAAATGTAGTTTGTGACATACATGTTTTGTATTTGCAGGTTTAAAACTTTTGGGTAGTCTCCCATATATGAGGGATGCGGTCAAATGTTTTTTTTTAAATAGGAATTGTTTAATATTTTTAAGTATTAATTTGTGTAGATGTTTAGGGAAAAGTCTATTGCACATCATGAGGACAGGAGCACTGCTAGTTGTTCTAGCAGCGATGCTAACAACCATTAGTCATTAGATGCCGATTAAAAACAGGCACCTAAGGCATATCCATCGACTCACGATGTAGGCTTGCCAAGTGAGATGTTGCAACATCGAGGGGGAGTCCCTTCACCATAAGATCCATTTACCTGGAAGTACAAGGCCCAATGAAAGGATGACCTTTCAATGGAAGGCCTAATGTTCAATATTTTTTAAAAATATTTTTAAAATATTACTGACGAGGTTACCGACAACATAACTCCATAGGTATATTCTAGAGAGTTAGAAAAGAATTATTGCAAGTGCCACTATTACTATTGGGGTTACTATAAATGTCATTGTTATTGTTAACGCACATTTATCTGTCGTTATATGTTATATTTTACCGATGGATATACCGACGGAATAAAGCGGGTAATTTTTTTTGGAGTGCTTTATCTGTTTGTTCATCCATTGATATATTTATTACCGACAGACTCACCGACAATCCATAAATTACCGATGTCTTAACCCATTTTTGAGTTATTCCCAAATTCACATTTTTTTCTCTCTTCAAAAAAATACAAAAAAATCAAAAATAAAATAAAAAATATAACAGTGAAAAGAGAATGTCAGAGCACCTAGAAAATGACTAAAAATTGGTTGAGGAGGTTTAAAAATACAAAAATTAAAATTTGACAGTATTTTGTTGATTGATGAGAGCCATGTTGACAAAGAAAATGCAATTTGAGGAAGAAAAGTTCAGAATCAGATGTTCATGGACTCAATTATATTTTATTGAAAGTTTAATTGAATTTATGGAGGGTTCGATTGCAAGAAAAAATAATTTTGAAGTCAAGGACCAAAATGAAAAACGCACGTAAAGAGAAGGGCTGCAATTAAACCAAATCAAGGGCCAAATTGAAGAAATTAGAAGTTTATTGATAAATTGAGGGTCAAATTGTATAAATTCAAGACCAAGGACTAATGTGGAAAAAGCAGCCAACTTTAGGGCCGACAATTGAATTTGGCAGGGATACAATTGAATTGATTTTTACAATCAAAATTGCAACTGAGGACTCAATTGAACAAATCACAAATTGAGGACCAATGTGAACTCTAACACCTTTTTGCCTCCTTTTCCTTTTAAATAAAACGGTGTGTTTTGTCCAAAACGGCACCATTTCATGCACTGTTCATGTAAAAAAAAAAGACCCAAATGGTGCCATTTTGAACGGCACTATGGGTCTTCTTCTTCCTCTGGACATGCGAGGTAGGGGAAGAAGGAGATTTTTTCACCAACTTTTCTCTCCCTCTTTCTCCAAAAAGCATAAAAAAGACACCAACCATAACCCCACTTGTATAACCTCTGACCCGTGGCCTACCAAGGGGCAGTGAAAAAAGGAGGGAATGTACCCCTCGGGCTATTTTTGGGGCGGCTACATAGTGGTTGCCCCTGCCTCTCTCTCCCCTATTTTTCCTATAAAAACAGGGGAAGAGAGAGCAGAAAAAAAGGGAGCGTAGAAGAGAGGGTGGAAGACCGGAAAAAAAAAGTAAAAATTAGAGAAGAGAATGAAAAACTGAAAGAGAGAAAGAAAAGAAAAAAATAGAGGAAGAAGAGAAGGAAAACAAAAAAAAACAACAAAGAGGAATAGAGAGAAAGGAGGAGTAGAATAGGGATAGAGAGGAGAGAACCGAGAGAGAAAAAAAAAGAAGACGAGAAGAAAAAACAGGGAAGAAACGGTGAGAACCATCATCGTTGACACCTCCATTGTCGCCAGCAGCTGCGTCCCGCCACCTCCACCACCGCCAGCAGCACCGTGAGCCACCGTAAGTCAGTCTTCTTCCCTCTCCTCCTCCACCTCCTTCTTCTTCCTCCTCTGCATCTTCTTCTCCACCATTCACGTTGCATGTGAACAGTGGAGAGGCCCACTGTTTAATGGGTTGGCAGCACCGGCCCAGCCCAAAATGGTTGGAACGGGTCCGGCCCAATTCAAAGTGTTTTTTTACTAATTTTTGCTTAGTATTTGGTTGGTAAAAAAATACAAATCCAGTATTAAAATACACGGTTTTTGTCAACTTTTGAAAAATACAAAAAAAACAATTTGAAAAAAGAAAAAAATGTTTTTGTGCATACGGCCAAGTGTCTCAAAGCTAAAAAATCATGTTGTGTTTTTCATAAAAAGAAAAAACCAATGTTTTAGCATGCATTTTGGCTTTAATAACCAGTTTATTAAAGTCAAGAGAACATTGGCCAAAATTTCAAAAATAACAAAAATTTTATTTTGTTTGTCTTTTAGTATCCGGGGTACGACATTATAAGTAATACGTATTTCGAATATTAAAGTATTATTTTTTCAAACGCTAGAACGGTTAGGTTTTAGATAAAAACCTTCTTATTAAGGAGGGCTTTTCTTGAACCTTAGACAAACTAACAATTAGAAAACGCAATAAGACCATAGTTTTTTATCAGACATCAAAACAATGTAGCTTACCTTAGGTTGGGCGTATTTAGGGTGCTAATACCTTCCCTTTACGCAACCAATCTCCGTACCCCATCTCTAAGACTAGTTAGGGTTCCTAGTGACCAAAATACTAGGTGGCGACTCTCATTCCCCTTTTCTATGGAAAAGACAAGAATTCCTTATCTTACCATATTTTGCCTTGATAGACCTTTACAATTTTTATTTGAGGGTGGATGATCACCGCAACACCGCACACGTGCGACAACCGACAAGATTTTTTATAATGGACTATTTCCATCTATGAGTCCATCGATACGAGTATCGATGGACTGCTGATGTAAATACCAGAAGAAATTTATCAGTAAAACTGTTAAATCTGGTACTGTTGGTAGTCATCCAAGTTCAAGGAAACATGAGTCTGGAAACAATGCCAGACCCAATAAACTTGCACTTGACAGCCTGATAAGTCCAAGGTAACGTGGATCTGATAAACATACCAAACTCAAAGTACTTGGACTTAGCAGTCAGCGAAGCCTAAGGTAACCTAGGTCTAGCAAGCATGCCATACTCAAAGAATTTGGATTTGGTAGACAGTTAAGCCCAATGCAACATGGGTCTATCAAGCATGTTAGACCCAAAGAACTTGAACTTGACAATCAATCAAGTCCAATATAACGTGAGTCAGACAAAGATATAAATTTTATTTTCCTCACAATCTAAAATTGCAATAAGAAGTAGAAAATCTGTTAAATTCATGGTTTAGATTCCTAGCTGAAAATGCCAAGACTCGAGACATTCTAGATTTTGTGATTTTTGCAAGAGGTCCATCAGTGATCTACTGCACTAAAACTGTGCACTCCATGGATATGAGATCCACTGCATTGACCTTGACCTCACAATCTACTAAATTCAAGGAAAAATGGATCATAATAACTAGAAAATTTCCTTAGAATAGGGAAAGAAATGTGGATCTTCTTAACGTTCTTCCATCTACAACAGTATAAAATAACTTTTGCAACAAAGTGCAACCTGAGAACAGTCACTGGGTGGATAATTCATCCTGAAATGTGAGGCTTGATACATGCAAAGGTTCAAGGGTTTGGGACATCCTTATGTAAGCCATTGCTTCAGTTTTTCTTTTCTAGCATAGCACGTTATTCGCAACGGGTCAATATTAATTATTTTTTAAAATATAAAAAAATATTGAGTGTGAAAAATATTTTAATAGTGTTATTAAACTTAACCAAATGAGTTAATTTTTAAACCTCTAATCAACTCTTTATCAGACTCAAGCGCAAACCCAATCGTCTTGGGTCTAGTACCTAAGTAAGTTGGGGCTGACATGTTTGTTATATCCATGTAAACGTGGGTCCGACACAACTTTTTTATTTTAAAAATAATAAAACAATATGAAAATACCAAAATGCCTCATATAATTATAGAAAATTACACAAAAAATAGTGTGAAAGAACAAAAATACTCGAATATGCAAAGCTTATTTTTTGTCTTTTTCAAGGCTAAAGATGTATTTTAACTATTTAACAGGTTGTGAATGTCAAGCTGAAGCATCTTGGGTTTCACAAGCATGCAAGGCCCATGCTACTTGGGTTTGGATAATAAAACAATATCAAAAATACCAAAATGTCCCCCATGATTACAAAAAATTACACAAAAAATAGTGTGAAAGAATAAAAATATTGAAATAACCTCACAACAAGGCCTTAATTTTTTCAACCAAAAAGCAAAATGATAATTAAACTTTATGTGAAAAGACAATATTAGCCCCATCCCATGCCTTCAGAGCTTGAAAAATCCACTGTGAAAGTCTAAAGTGGACCGTGTCTTGGTCCATAGTACACTTGCACAGGGTTGCTAGACCCAAGGTACTTAGGTCTGGCACCCAAGTAAGTTGGGTCTAGCATGTTTGCTAGACCAAAGTAAACATGGGTCCGGCATAGCTTTTCGACTTTAGAAATAATAAAATAATATCAACAAAAATACTTGTATATGCATAGCTTATTTTTTGTCTTTTCTAAGGCTAACGATATATTTTAATTATATAACAGTTTGTGAAAGGTAAAAAAAACCCCTGAGTACCCCCACAACTAGGGATTCCATTTTTTTCAACCAAAGAACAAAATAATAATTTAACTTTATGTGAAAAGACAATATTAGCCCCATCTCAAGCCTTCAGAGCTTGGAAAATCCATTGTGCAAGTCTACAATGGACTGTGTCTTAGTCCACACTACACTTGCACATGGTTGCCAGACCCAAGGTGTTTAGGCTTGACAACCTTGCATGATTTGACAAACAACAAATAAAGAGAATAATTATGCATTTTAGTTGTTAGAAGAGAGAAAAAAAAACACAAATAATCAATCATCGGCGGCAATCCAACCATTATCTGTCTACATGCGCCACAATATGTGGAAGAGGGCATGGCTGCTTATCCAATTAAATGGTGGATAGCCAGATTTGACCACCGGGAAGCGTCATACGTGTTAGAGAATAATATAAATCATATCCTGGGACCTCACTTAACAGCTTAAACTATTGGGTTGAGATAATTCTTTTACATGGTATCAAAGCCTTGATGACCAAGCGGTCACGAGTTCGAATCTTATCATCCTCATTTATTTAATAAAAATTAAACACAATGTAATATGGGCCTGTACAAATTTTAAGTTCAAAGGGCTTTCACTTAGGGGGGTGTGTTAGAGAATAATGTAAATCATATCCTGAGACCTCACTTGACAACTTAAACTATTGGGTTGAGATGGTTCTTTGACAATACGTGCCTCCTTAATGGTGCGAGTGCCGCCTATTCGTTAAAAAAGAAAAAAAAAGCAGAAAGAACATTTATCCACTTATGAAAAGATAAAAATTAAAACTAAAATTATTATTTAAATCTGGTGATTTTCCCATACAAGCTTTTGTTATAATAAATGCTGAATTTCAGGATCAGCACTGGACTTCTCCTGCGATGGTTGCCGCTTTACACGCTGCAATTAACACCCC
>Ga0325402_1000859_pt1 | contig 23216 bp, 20 predicted proteins | sample PopdelMetagenome_22_FD_207212 | JGI IMG/M metagenome (GOLD analysis project Ga0325402, IMG submission 207212) | Populus deltoides microbial communities from Bellville, Georgia, United States - Xylem-PdKOR-R3 | ecosystem: Host-associated > Plants > Phyllosphere > Stem > Wood/Secondary xylem...
TTGACCCAACAAAAGCCGCATAAGTTAAACTGTACCAATTGCAATCCTAGGGTTTCATGATTTGAAACCACCTTTAGCAACCTGCTAGGCCAAGCCAAGTTTTGTAACTGGTATATATCGTTCAACATGATCTGAGAACTATTTAGCCACTATATATATACACTCAACCATCAATTCAACGCAGTAGAACTTGACTGCCTGCGACAAAGGAAAGGAGAGATTCTGTTTCACAACAGTCTTTGATTCCTGCATTTCAAAATATATATATAATTTACAAGATATATGACTCGTTATTTTACAAGGGCACAATTGCCATGCAGGCTTCTGCCCAAAGCTCAACTTACTTTGTTACCAACCCTCCTCCAAACCCCAGGAAAGAGAGAAATTTTAAAATTGCTTTTGCCATCTGGGGATTTGGGATAAATAATGAGATTAAGAAAACAATGGGGCATTTGTTTCTCCATCAGCTTCAGCTATGAATATATAAATAATGAGATTATGAACCCTGATTCAAATACCAGCTTCAGCTTCAGATAAGCTCTCCTGTTTCTCCATCAACAGGTAATCACAAAGTTCCAAAAGCTGGTCTGCAAGAGGAGGAATACCAGGGTTCCGCCCGTCGTTGTATACATGGGCATTGTAGGCAATCTGCCACATATCGTGTCTGAACTCATTTCGATCCTTGTATTCCATCTTCCTCGCCTTGTCCCTAATAGTTGAAAGATCCATGGGACGTTTTATGATGTCCAAGTAATCAGGAGCCTCCTTCTTGGGGACAGGTTTCAAGAAAAGATAGGACAGTTCTACCCTATCTTTAAGGGCATCCACAATACCTTCCAAGATGTTTGCCAGGCCAACCTGTATGGAAGTTGAGAAAAATTGATAAACTTAGTTCAGGTTTCATACAAAAGCAGCGAAACTAAAATTTGCAGATAAATTGATAGTCTCTCTTTAATATCTAATTAATGGTACAAATGCACCGATGCTGCAATTTGCTGTTTCTTAAGGGATATGATACTAAAGCTGGATTTCCACGTCCATTTAGGCAAGAAGATTCTATTTTAGCTGTTAATAATTCCCAAGTTAATAAAAAATATTGCTCAGGATAAGTTAAGAGGCAAAGCTAAATAATGACCAGAGAGACGATACTATCAAATACATTTCATAAGAAAGTGAAAAGAAAGGGCCGAGGCGTAGGTAAATTCAAGTCATTCTCAGTTACCACTAAATTGAGCAACCCCCAAGTCATTACACTGAAAGAGACTCCTCAAAACCAGTCAGGAGTGAACAGGAGAATAATAAAAGGTTGCTGACAAGCTTTTCAGAAATAAAAGCAATGAAGAGCTCTGAACTATGACTTCTAAATTATGGGGCTTTGCACCAAAGATATTTCTTCTTTCCTTCCCTTCTCTTAAAAAAAAAAAGTGAGGGTGGAAATAAAAGCCAAGCTAGCACAATTTCACAAAAGACAATTTGACCAATAAAGGTCTTCCAACCCATTGCATAAAAGGAACTATGGATGACTGTATAACAGACAACATATATGCATAGCACAAACCATATGGAAGTAATAAGGTTGGAGCTAATTAGTACCTCTCCAACTCTACGACGCTTTGTTGCTGGGGTATAATCAGCACCATATGTCCCCACATCAACAACAGGTCGCCTTTTTGCACCCCGATCTCTTTCTGCCATCCTTCTGCCATTTCTAGCTCCCCTGTAGTCATCCAAGTAATCATCACTGATTTCGGGCTTTTTCATTTTCATTTTCATCTTCATCTTCTTCTTCTTCTTCTTCTTAGCTTTTTGGCGTTCTTCTTCATCCCAATCCCATCTGATGGTTTCAGTGTATCTTTTAATGTCAGCTAATTTTTCCTGTTCTTCAAGTGACCTCGTTTCTTCTGCATAAATCCTCCTTGCTCTCTCTTCTCTCATTCTCTCAGCAGTTCTCCTCTTCTCCTCCTCTTCCCACCATCTTCTGTCCTCAGCTTTTCTCTTAGCTGACTCTCTGGAAAAATGCATGGTTTTACCATGCTTCTCAAAACTGGATAGTTCAGCAATTTTTTTAGTCTTCCGATGCTCGCGACCAGTTCTTCCTTCCTGACTGACCCTGTCCGAATCAATAATCTCTTTGGACTGTTTGATAACAATTTTCTTTTGAGTCTTTTCTCTATCTTTCTCAGCTGGTGGACGTATCACAATGGAGGGTTTATGAGGATCGACATGATTTCTGTCTGTGTATGTTGGCGGTCGTAAAACAATAGAGGGCTTATGTGATTCAATTTGGCTTCTCTCTATATCCATTGGAGGTCGTATCACAATAGAGGGCTTATGTGATTCAACCTGTATGTTTTCAGGTTTTGTCTTGTTAAAAATTTTGATTTTATTAACCTTAGCAGTAGACCTACTCCCAGTATCAATATCAGAACTGACTGGTCGGACATCAGAAGTTGTAGGTTGATCGGAATGATCTGCAGCTCCATCAGCAGGTTTATCAGAGAATTTCTCTGTGGAACCACACTTGAACTTCACTGGAAGAGATTTTGCTAAACTAGATTTCTCACCCTCGGAAACTTCAACTTTGGTTGCACTTTTGGAGACCATCCTTTTCTTCTGCAACTTATGCTGGGACACATTCAAGAGATCCTGAGAAGTGGATTTTCGGGAAGCCTTTTCCAAATCTGTAGTTTCTACCGGTGTTTCAGGCTCCTTTCCATACTTAGGACAGTTTTTATTGGTCTTCATGTGTCCTAGCTGAAAAATAAAAGGTAAACCAACTACAACTGATAAATTCTTCTGAAGCATAAATTAAAAAAAAACACAGCTTGGTAAGTAACACACCTGTCCACATGCTCCACATACGAATTTCTCTCTTGCTGATTTCTTTTCCTTGAAAATCTGCGTTAAAAACAAATTAAGAATGTTCAGGGCAAAAAGTGGAAAAGCTAGATTTCCAAAGTTAAAATGGGTGTAATGTTTCACATGTTAAAAATCTGAAGTAAATGCAGCTATAAAATATAGCATGGCAGGCTATTGAAATACCAGCCATTGCTTGAACAACTAACAGTGCAAAACATGATTACAAAGCATGATGGCTGTCCAGAATAGAAATATAAAATCTCAAATAACCTTAGGTTGCATCTATATCACTGCACAACACTTGGTATGAGAGTTCTTGTATGCTATTACCGATGGAAACCAGAGGACAAGCCAGTATGATACACTTAAGCCAAGAAATGAATTCTGTGCAACCTTTTTAGGGTATGTGGAGAACTTGATTTCTTTTTTAAATTTAAAAGTAACTTCTAAGATTGGAAGTTGACGAACAAAGCATCAAGACAAGGTAAAAATAATATTCATTGGAAGGAGGTATAAATGAGCCAGGCAAATTTTAGGTAAACTGTTTGGAACACTTGTTCTCTTTATATTCTTTCTACGCTATAGTCAGGGAAGACGAAGAAAATGCATTTGGGTTTAGTGAGTTACAAAATGCATCACAATAGCACCATTTACTGGTTGTCTCCTTGAATTAAAAAGAAGCCTCTAGTTGCTAATTGTGTCCTATTTTCATTCTTTGCTTGGGTAACTTCCGAGCAGGGCAATGTACTCTTGAATGGTAATTGATTTATAAAGAATCTACGCTTGACCATAGCAAACGACTGAAACTTAAGAAGATGGATAACTGCATTGTAAGGTCAGAAGATTACCTTGAAAAGAAAGTAGACTTACTTGATGTTTTAAAGTTCAGAGAAGAATGAAATACTGCACTTATTTGTTTATTAGATTATCCTGGAAACAATCTTCCTAGAGATGGAGATCCACTTGCCTTGCCTTTTCTTCTTGTTGTTGTTGTTTTTTTTTTTTTAGTGTAAAAATAGGTTGAATTTTCATTTACCAATGAATTTTGGATCCACCCCGATTCAATCAATAACAATAATAGAACATTGCTGAAATACCAAGTAGTCAAAACACAAAAAACGATTATCCTATGCTTCTCTTTCATATCTTTTATTTTTTCCATGCTCCCACAATCACATATCCAGGTGTACAGTAAGACCCGACAGATTTAGTATAAGTTTATGATACATGTATAAGGTATACTCAGTGTGAAAGGAACTTTTGTGCAAGTACACATAAAAATAAAATTGAAAGACATTTTAAACCTTGAAAAAAAAAGCGAATATACCCATGCATTATATCCATCAGAATCTGCATCTTTAGTTAAATGTTCCTAAAAGAGAATTTCCAAAAACAATGATAAAGCTCCATATGAAATGAAGAAAAGATGAAGAGGCTCACGTGATTAAGTCCATCTGCCATTATTACTTTTGCTTTCAATGGAGGCGTGTTAGAGATGCCGACGTTCTTTTTCACTGTATTCACCTTCTCAGATGCTTTCCCTTTCATAAACAGTGTTTCTACCTGCCAGCACAGTCACCAGTATACACTTTCACAAGCAGGAAGAAATTATCTACTAGTAGATATGACAACAAACTGGAAGTGAACTGGCCAAGGAAAATGCAGGTTTCAAAACAATGAACAACATGGTTAAGGTGGAATGTATTACCTCCTTTGAGTCTCTGATGCTGTTCTCTTTAGGCGTATATGATCCACTGGGTTGGGTTTTGTTCATTTTCTTACACCGGTGGACATTGTCAACAAAACTTGGTTTTGTAGGTGTCAATACTGCATTAACACCACCAGTTTTTATTTTCCTTTTCTTTTTCTGCTCAGCCTCATCATCTGCAGCACAGCAAGTCACTAAAATAGCTAAATTATAAATAAACAACATGCAATCTATGATCCATCTACCATAAGTGTGCCACCTAAGTTAGTTCCTTAAGTTCAAGGGTTAGGCCACATTAGCAAAAACTAATCAACATTGGGACAGGAAATCACATGTAAACGAAGTAGAAAAGAACCTATCATGAAAGTCAACCAAACTACAAGATTAAAGAAACACAAACATGATGAAAAAAAAAGTGCCATATTACTAATGTTTCAGTATGTTAAGGTAGTAAAAGTGAATTTAATACACCAAGATTTATAAGTGGTTCATGCTCCCCAGTATGTGGCAGCAATTAACTGCCATATTCCAGTAGCAGGAGTTTTTATGCAAAGATTTAAGTTCCACCTATCTAGAAGTCCACGGAAGTGTGCAAGCAATAGTTTATCAGATATGCCCATACGAAGCAAGCAAATAAACCATACCATCCATAAGCAATCTGCATAGTTCAGCAGCCTCAGCAGCTTCATCTTCAAATTCTTCTTCTGCCTGAGCTTTTGATGGGCGTCTTCTCATTTTTATCCCCTTTACACAATCTCCTTTGTCATGCTTAGACTCATAATTACTTTCGTCCCCTTCAAATTCCTCTGCATCAAGCAAGTTTTCTAGGTCTCCGGCAAAGGAATCCAGATCACTATTTGCTTCAGAATCGCTTTCAATTTCATCACCATCCAATGCTGAAAGAGATTGAACTTGGCGATCCCAAATTTCTTGGCACTTTTCTCTTGTCTGTTGTTGTAGCTGAAGAAAGGACATTCGTTGGCCACGTGCATACTTGCTGATAGTTGTTGGATCAACCTTGACCCCACATGAAGCTTGTTCACTTGATAGCTTGCGTATCATGGCAATACGATGCCACCTTGTCTGTTTTGCAATCTGCTCGTCAGGTACATTGAACTTCAGAAGCACCTGGAAACCGGAGAATAACTGAATCAATCATTTATATCTTTCTTGTTCATCACAATCAATTTTACTCTCTAAGGATATGTTAGATTAATTTAAGGTTGTTATTTACCAGTCATGTTGTTTATTGGGAATCAATAAAATGAGAGATGACCCTAGTTAAGACATAAAAAAGAGGACTATCGCTAGATTTTTCAGTGGCACCCATTGAGGCACAGCAATTTTGTGCCTCAGCCCTTGCATTTATTAAAAATGTAACAATCCTTCGTTTTTGTAATGTATTTAGTGTGGTTTTTCTGTTACCATGTGCGAATTCTGTTTAATCTTTGAATTTCAGTAGATAATTCAATATGTAGTATCACCAAATTAAATAAAAGAATGCTTGTGGTATAATATGAAACATGATATCCCAGGTATGGGGTTTCGGTGTAAGGAGGGAAAGAACCATCTTTATTACCCCAATCTCCATGTCATGTTATAATGATTATGTACGCTAGATATCTGATTAAATCTACCCCAATGCTTCCCTTTCTTTCAGTTCAACATGATGTAATAATACATGTTTCAGAAAACCAACAAGTTCTATGCAGTTTCCTAGACAGTAATTTCAAGCTATTTATCTCCAAGATACAATCCAATAACGATTATTGAGTCAAAAATAGAAAATTCCTTTGAAGAAAAACACTAACACACCTCTCTTGCAGCCTCCATGCTCAATCTACGTAAGTCTGCATCTGTCCCCGTAACAGTGGAACCTCCTCGACCAGCACCTGCCTTTTTCTTCATCATTGCATTTGACATTGGTGCCTTTGGAGCAGCACGGACATAGCTAAATCCTAAGCCCCGGCCAGAAGGATCACCAACACCAGTAATTTCAAGACGCTCTATGTTTGCCCTATCCTGAATACAAAAAATTAAAATTGAGATTTGACATTTAAAGAGATAAAAAGGGATAATTGTAAAATATTGCATAGCCCTGGAAAATATCAAGAATATGGAATAGAAAATAACCAGCAAAGAGAGGCAAAAGAAACTACTTAAGTACAGCAAGATACAATAACTAGAGCTGTATGGACTAGAGAACCACTAACCATATTACTTCTATATCAATTTAGAAAGTGAGAAAATCAATTACAACATTATCCCAGCAAAAATTGCTAGATTGTCATTATAACACAACACAAAAGGTGAAAATTCAGGAGTGTCTGCCATTCTGTTCGATAGATACATAAGTTAAAGGAGAATAAAGACTGGAGTAGATAGGATAAACCACTGATAATGGACAAAGTAAAATAGAAAGCAAAATGACAATCACTCCAAGAAAAAAGAGAAGAAAAAAACAATACAGGGCAGTTGGCAGGCATTTTGCGATGACATATCGGTACCCAACTTTCTTTTTTATTCTTTTATTTATTTGTTTTCTTTTGACAAGGATCGAAAAATATCTTACAAAAATATGTGAACGAGTTGCCAACCTTTTACAGAAAAGACAAATGACACAAAATGAAGAATCTGCAAAAATTATCCCATCATCTGCATTTCTATGAGATTTTATGTCCAAAAATAACAACAATTCTTTTCCTTCTAACACACTTTTGTTGCATTCATCTCAGCAACCGAGAAGTTGGTACTACTAGATCACAACTTTAGAGCCCTTTTCCTACACAAGTGTCCCACCCTTCAAGCATTCAACTTTGCAATCATACTCCAGGAGTGATAGACAGATCCATACACTAATACAAGTTATATTCAGTTACTGCAGCTGCTGGGAATAGAATGTGGCCAGGATTCTAGTTCCAATTCCGATTGGGATTCACATTCAATTTATATGAAATTAAATGTACTTGTAGTAGGGTCCTAATTCTACTAGATACTATTTCACTTAAAATACAACCCAGTTCTTGCAGTATTGCAGTCCTTGTTACTAGCAAACCAAACAAAATTAAGCAAGGAACAGAATGAGATTCCCAATCTCTGACTGAACCAAACATGATCATATAAAATTTTATTTAGGAAACAATGAAGCCAATTTCTCAATGAATGTTCAGGTCAATCCCTGAGAACTGAGAATCTAAATCCAAAAGAATCAATTTCTTGAGAACAGTGAAGGAAACAAAAAGAATAACACTCTCACAATGGAAATGCTATTTCATTATATAAGCTCTTACAGAGGGCAGATATTCACACAGTAAATGGTAGCTGCATCCACAACACTTTCAAAGGCAATGCTGACTTGAAGTTCATTAGAATCAGAGATAGCTAGAAAGTCTCATAAATCAGAAAAAGAATATCTTACCTGGTTTGTACAAGCAACAAAATTACTGCTCAGGCTCCATGGAGTTATCTGCAGTTCCCTCTCAATATGTGACGCAGCAGCCAGAGCTATCGCTTCGTCAGGGAGCTGACTCATTGCAGTCGAAACACTAGCAGGAAGCGTTAGCCTCGTAATCCCCAAATGTTTAAGACGATACAGACCAGCTTGCATGCTTTCATAAGCACAGACCTAACACCCAAAATAAGGGGATAACTCCTAAATTTATTTAAAAGAACAGGGAGAAGTGCATGGAGCAACTAATTACAAGAATTTTCAGCGTACTAAGGAACCACTGCAGCACCAGATTCAAGAAAATCTATATGATCATTATTATTTCCACAGCAAACTCTATTAAACCACCAAATTCATTTGGTTCACCTTTAGCTGAAGCTGAGAGTTTATGGATCCACAAGGTAGCAGATACCAATCATTTTAGATTAACAATGTATTCTCAAGTGATATTATGAACTAATTTTTCAATACAAAGTGTATCATTACCTTGTGCTAATTATAAACCTGACAGTTCCTTAACTCTAACAATGCAAGTTAAATGTACTCATGTTATCTCATTCGCATTTAGAATGCATGAATTTTCATCCAATAACATTTGCTAGTCAGACAATCAAATTGCAAATAAAATGACTAGCAATTTCCAAAAAAGATCTTACAGCATCTTTGCAATTTTACAAGCTTACAGAATTGCAAAAATGCAATCAACAATGACCTCAAATCAAACTAAAATCATGGCTATCCAAATTTATTGTCATAGTAGAATCATAGAAGATGAAAAAAATAATAATTAGAAAGAGAATTGAGATATGAAATCTGAAACTCACATTCTCTGGTAAGACCATCTTTTTCAATTCCTCTTCAGATGGAATGATGAAATCACGCTTCTTGGCCCAAACCAAGTGTCCATTTGCTTCCTTCTGCATGTTGAACATTCCATGTAAAGCAATACATTGGGCAAACTGAAAGATTCATTGATCAAAGTGCAAAACCAACAATCATCCGAACAATTATTATTTATCAGTAACTCCAAATCTAAAGTAAATTATAAAGCAAGAATTATACCCGTAAAACAGCACACTCCTTGAGCTTCTTTCGTAAGATGGTCTCTGGAATGCTTGGAAAGAGAGCAGATAGCTCATCTGCACGTATCCAAGGAAGTGTGCCACGCTTTTCAGCAGCTCGGAACTCACGATAAAGATACAGCAATAGCCTATTTATGATATATGCCTGAAGATTCTTAGAAGCAGGAGCTAAAACCTCCATCAGGGGCTCCTGCAAAGACAGATCAAATAATCCAAATTTATTTGTACACCCTTGAACCAAATAATAATTAATTCTTGCATTTCTATCTTAAAACACCACAGCCTTTAAATTTCCAATGGTGGGATGGGAAAAAAGGCACCCAGGAGGCGGGGAGGAGAATTGTAGAACTTCCAGTCTAAGCCTGAACATCACATTGTGTAATATGAATAAAAGCACTATCAGTTAAATGTCCCAACTCCTATCCTTCCCTCTCCCAACTTCAAACAACTTTCCCTATAATGGCTGTCACTTTGGAGCAAGCACTATAGGAAAAAAAAAAAAAAAAAAATCACATCCTGATCTAGTGATAAGAGCCTAGGGTGTGGAGCAATATTAGGTAGGTCATTACATGAAGGAAGATAGAAATAACTCTTAGGTGTTCCAAAAATGCAGCATGAATTGCCAATCACAATAAAACTACAAGAAGAAAATAAAACTAGAGATTCCAAACAGAGTCTAATTCAAGGCAACCTCGAATAGCATAAAAGAAAGCTGAATCAAACCTGTTGTCCAATGACAGCTACCCTGTCAATGCGTCTTAAACAAAGCTTTCCTTTTGCAGAACGAACCAACAAATAGTCAGTAGGTGGCACCTTGTGGGGAAATATGGGTGCTTTATACATGTTTGTTTCAAGAGATGACTGACTGCAGCCATCTTTTATGTCTCCAAGGAAAGGGGATTTATCAGTCTGCTCCAGTATCACAACATTACCCAAGCTTCTTTTTTCATTGCGCAATGAGATGCCAGTTTGATCACCTGGGCTTGACTTCTGATAGTAAGTACGGAGATTAGCACCCATACCAACATTGCTTAACAACAAAGGTCTTTCCTCACAATACCTGCAGTGAGAAAGCAGATGTACCCCTGTCAAAATACCATCTTCATATGCATGAGGGCAAGAGGAAATTCAAAAATTAAGAGAAAAAAAAAGTGTGTAGGATGCACCTTTTTTTCAAAAAACTTCGGATGTTTAAATGAATTATTTGATGCTTCAGCAATTACATTTTGGAAATTAAGATTTTAATAAGGTACAAATGAAGTATTTCTACATGCTCAAAAACTAAGTATGTGAAAGCTCAGCTAAAAATGGTTAGATAGGTACAGTAGAACTGGTTTTTTAAATGAACAAAATATATATATAAAAAAAAAGTATGCTGGAGGATTCCTTTCGCACAAAAGGTAGAATTACCAAAAGCATGATTAAAAAAATTTAAATGGAACACATTGAAACAACTATCCAGGTTTCTTTTTTAAGATTGACTACCATGTTGATAGAAAACCACAATCAGCCCCAGGAAAAAACAACTGGGATATAGATTTCAACAAAAAAGGATAAAAAATTGATGAAGTCTGTATTGATAATAAGATTAGAACTTTGCAATTATATATTAATTTGATACCATAGGAGGTTTGTCAAAGAATTGCAGGACACATTATGATGAACAAGCATACAACATAGAGAGAATCACAACTACTACCTAAATTCTTGAGGCCCATAAATTTCATCAACTAAAATGGAGGTTTTATAAATAAAGGTCAATTATACCAGAAATTAGTGATGTGTTTAATCAATATCCAGTCTAATGGCTAAAATTCAAAGGAAATGAATAAATAGTTAGATCATCCCTCCCTACTATGTGCTGCCCACAACATGTTATCAGAGAAAGGATGAGCAGAGGATGTTTTAGAACTCATTTACTTGAGGCAGTAGTGGAAAATTTTGTTTTGGAAGAAGGATTTAAAAATGTCTTGTATACAGATTTTGCAAGAATGATGATCGTTTTTAAATAAGATATGAACATGAGAAAAAGGAACAAAGAAAACTACAGAATTTAGAAATACAAAATATATATATATAAAAAAAACGGTGAAGATAAATAAAGGACATGCAATAGCAAGAGGGAGGAAACAAAGGAGAAAGTAGAGCAAAACAGAGAGCATGTAACACAGCAACACATGAATATGACCAGTGGTAGCAAATCAATGATCAAATTACGAAACTCCTCAGTTTCACTAGGACAATGATGCACTGATGGTTTGATGCACATAAGAAGCTATCTATTTTATATCACATTTTCAAATGAAATTAATGAAAACAAACTAGCTACTTCAGATAAGCATCTCAGGAATATCTATGAGTTAATAATAAAAACCTTCGATCTAAAATTGCTTCTGTTGATTCCAAAATTATGTATAACAACAAGGCTACCAAAAGAAAATGAAGGGAAGAATATCAAAAGGAATAAAACTGGATTAACTGGAGCGTGCAAGTCTCTGCTTACCAATTTGAGCATGTATCATGCATGTAAAAAAGCAAATTGTCTACGAGCATGAAAACAACTTTTTAAATGCCTTCAAGGGAGATTAGACAAATCTTGTAAAGAAGTAAACAGGTAAAGAAGAAAGATTTTTCTGTCACTTACTCCATTAGGAAAATGTGACCATCTTTTACAGAAAGGTCAGATTTCTTCTTAAATGCCCCTGGAGGGCGCAGAGACTTGTTTTCACCTGGAATCTTTTGTGCCCTTGGCCACAAATGAATTTTTGTACGAACTAGATGAAGCAAGGAGTTTGGCTGAACATTTTGAGCAGCAAGAGACATGTGGTCTTCAAGCTCCTTCCCCAAATAAAATATCTTCACAGTTTCTGATGGCTTGAAATCTATAAAAAGAATATTTCAAGTAAGTTCTTAGTCTTCTTAAATAATTTAGAAATAACACATTGTAAAAGTGGATTCACATTACAAGAAATTAAAACATAAATTGGGCATATCACAACCAGAAAAGTGATTACAACCTAGCTTTTTTGAAGCTTTTGCTTTGACAGAAGAGACAGTTTCCTCAGCATCCACATGTACCTTACTTCCTTTGCCCCCTAAGCTCTTTAATATAATTTTCATTGGTCCTACTGTAGGTAGCTTCCCTCGTTCTTTGACAGCCACCTCATGGTCATGGGGATACCATAAAGCTTTTGGTCGATGAAAATTAGCTAAATCTTTACTGCAAAACAGTGGATTATATTCAAAAGGAATTTATAGAAAATGCAGGACATAGAATTGATAGGTAAAATATATATCATGAACCCAGACTTGAATTACATTCAAGTCAAGAAAACACGACATATATTAGAAGAAATACAGCTTGCTGAAAAGAAAACAAGAAAAACACCAGAATCAATTATACTAAAGAGCATGGAGCCTTAAGGTGATTAGGCTTCCTCTTGCCTGAGGTGCCTAGCACTGCTATAGGTGCTTGCTCCAGTAACATAAGATGCAAACTTAAGAAGAATAAATATTTCAAATAAAAGAAAACAAACAGGCAAAGAATCACCAAACAAATGGCTTCTAATCAAAATATCAATATCAAATTCATATATGTATATGATCAATAAGAAAATCCAAGTCAATATCACAAATGCCGAGCTATCACAACACCCTTTTCCTTTTTTGGTAAGTAACAAGGCACTCATATCGAGTAACTCAAATAAAAAATTCATGATTGATTTCTTGCCTTCATAAAAAATCACTACATTATCATCCATGGTCATCCATTAGTATTATTCTGGCCCCTTTTCCTTTTACCTTGCAAAAAATAATACCTTTAACTCACAGAAGTACATCACTTCTACTCATAAGATGTTTTCCCTCTTAAGCGATTCTATCCCTCACTGTGAGTTTGGATATGCTATCTTATATTAAAATATTGAAAATTATGAATTGAAAAAAAGCTTCAAATATGCTAAATTCATCAAACATAGCTTTTCAAAGGGGAAACCCAGCACCATCTAATCTTCTCAATAAATGAAGAATAAATGTCAATAAAACCACAGAAATGAGATAGCTTAAAAAAAAACCTACTACATGGTAGGCCACCAAAACTTACTTGCTCAACTTCAATTTCATTGTCTGAAGCTTTATAGCAGGCGCAGAGTGATGTATTTTAATGCCATATGCAGTTCGTTTATTAGAATTTGATTGCAATTGCTGAGAAATTTTCCTGTTCATGTAGAACTTGTCATTAGCAATGTTGAATTGCCAACCAGATCGATTTCCATGGCCTAGTAGCTCATGAGAAACCCTTTGCTTTAGGGTTCGAGTTATGATCATTGCCCCTGCGTGAAGTTGAAGATGCTTACTATCCCTGTGATCCAAAATTTCAAAGAGCATCTGCTTATCTTGAAGATCAAGAATCAGCTTAGGCTTCATGTTAGTTTCATTTGGTTCCCATATTATATTATCTAACCAAGATCCTTCCATCAAATCTCTGTTTTGCAATGTGAGCTTGCTGAAACGCCTTACAGCATCACTTTCATGAAACTCCGCACTATTATTCTCTCTTCTATCATCAACATGACTAGAGCTATCTACTTCCATCTGAGATTCCAATCTCAGAAGTTGTGGATGGCATCTGCTTTCTGAGAATGGAAGATTTCCGGGTTCTGAAGAGTCTTCTGAGCCAAAGGACTCCAAGAGAACAGAAGACCTGTTCCGAAGAAAGTTACTGGTGTTCTCATTTAACTCCAATGGGAGCTCCGAACAAAGATTTTGTGGACTAGTCACTTGTTCACTTTCCCTAATAAATGAAGATCCAGTGTCAGATCCCGAGAGATCAAAACTCTCTGCAGAGTTGTCACTGATAGCTGGGGAATTGTCCCAAAGAATTCTCTCTTCCCAGTCTTGCTGATCAAGGGAGTAGAATTTTGAATGCACTGGAGACTTCCATTCCACTTCCTCGTTCATTGGTTCAGCACTAAGATAAGAGTTCTTTCTTTGTTCCTCAATTTGAACAGATGTTTTAATAGCTCCATGAACAGTTCCAAATCTTGCTAATTCTGCAGCATCTTCGCTCAAGATTGAGATGTCATGTTGATTTACAAGCAAATGTGATGGAAACAGTTGGCCAGAGTCCTTTAAAAACACCTCTTCATCCTCTTCAACGATATCAGAAGCATCCATAGATGTATACTTCTCTGAAAATGAGTTAAACAAGAAAGTTAAAACAGAAATCAAGAAAAAAGCAAACCATAAGATGACGGGCTCCGAATTAATAGACAATGCTTCCTCATTATTGAAGAGCAAAACCAAGAAACTAGAAACTAAAAAGAAATGAAAAGAAGAGTGTACAATGCAAATTGCACAGGTGGTGCACAAGTTATATTCACTGTGACATTGCCAGAACAAGTTAAATGATTATGAGTTGAAAACATCACGCCTGAAAGAAAATACCAAAAGCAAGAGAGCATACCTTTGAAAATGGAATATCTGTGATCTCTTTTTTGTCCTTTCTTCGAAGGTTCATGGATCGAAAATATTTCAGAAAACTTTAAGATCTCCATCCCGTCTTCTATAAACAAAATAGGAAGTGGACTGGGACCTTTACCATCTAGAGGCTCCTTGACATGATCAGCTTCCTCCTGCTTCAGCATAAAGACCTCAATAAGACACAGAGCAACAAGATAACTATTGCAAAAAGATGCAATAGAATTATTCAGAATCTTGGGTCAAAGATGTCGCACACTTACACCTTGCCATATTTTATTGACCATGTCACACAGAAAACATTGTATGTCTTTGATTAACAGACAATCAAGATTTATCAGGTTAACATTTCAGAAGTGCAAGCAGCAAATTAACTCCCAGGTTTTAAGGATAAACATGTTTTCCCTCTCTGTACCATCTTCTTTCCTCCATTCCTCAAAAAGTGTGGGATGTGATTATTTGCTATTAGAGTTGTGCCATGGGTGATGTTGAGTTCTTTGACGAGGATGGCAGAATTCTTGACAGCTGCCTTCCTGGGTTTAGGAAAGAGGAAATGTTCCAATACTTCAACAAAACGTGTCTTTTGCTGGCAACTATCTGGTTTTTCTGGATGGAAAGAACCAATAAAACTTTTCAAGGATCACTTCCCATCGAGAAGATAGTTGTGGAACAACAGTCTCCCAAGGTATATTCTAATAACACCAGAATATATGGGATAGTGCAAACAAGGGGTAAGCAAACTAAGAGGTTGTCCGGATCTAAACAAACCACGGGATCTGTTTTAATCAAGATTTTGCATCCTTGTGATGCAATGCTTTGGGGGCTTTTAGAATGTTTCCCTAGCTGACACTCAACAGAATTGGAGCATTTTTTATTTTTTATTTTGAGCTTTGTTCCTTTCCACAGAATTGGCACACAGTGAATACCAGAGAGAAGTTTTAGTAACTTGCTAGCATTCATCTATATTGACATCATAATCAAACATGCACAAATGTTTTTACAATCCAAAGGCTTGCACTCATCTTTTAAACATGTCCATAGAGTGGTTTCTTAAATGAGACTAAAAATTTGCTGATGAGAACATCATGCAACAGCATTTAGAATGCAAATGCAATAATATGTAACACCTGCAGAAAATTGAAGAATATGGTAAAATGACCTCATGAATATCTTCCGATTTAGCATCAGAACTTTCAGAATCCATGGAACCAAGTTCTACATCATCCTGAGAAGACTTCTCTACTCCTACTCCTGAAACTACTCCAACATCTTGCTGACCTGAAAAGGAGATTCTAAACTAAATAATCTTGCTGGCACAATTTAGAAAATTGAAAAGCTTGTGTGTGTGCGAGTGGGGATATTCATGGTAAAAAACAAATGACTATTCCATAGCCAAGGATAATAACCTCAAATTGAAATAAAATATTTGTGGCAATTTTATTAAGAGAAAAAAAAATAAGGATATATGTGAGGTCGCTTAGTCAGATGAGTTATCACTTATCTCCAAGAAATTCCTTGATTCTATAGTCTTTTTCTTGTGTCAGTTAAGCAAAATCTCAGAGACGATAGAGCTACTCAGAAAGTTCAAATTTGGAGAAAAGCTTGGTAGAAATCATCAGGTTCAATTGTACTGCAAAAACTCCTAGGTGGATGCTATTTGAATTACTTCCGTGCACACACACATTCAGCTGTCTGAGAGCACAAAACTGAATGTAGGGCAAAATGAATCCAGACATTGCTGAAATCTCACACAGAAAATCCACCCAAAAAGCTGATACTAAATTTGTACGTCGTACCAAAAACTCTTCCAGGTTCCAACAAAATGGGTGTGATCCACCAAGAAACATTTGCGGGCTATAGAACGAATAAAGACAAAAAGGAAAGTGGGATAAAAAAATATATGTTTAATGAATTAGAGCTGCTGAATCTGAGCACTTGAAATGAGGATTTGCTAGGTTGAGGCAAAAATGCACTACCGAAAGTTCTGATCCAAGGCAGCTAGTATGGCAAATTAATGCCCAGAGATGGAGTTGACTGAACCAGACCAGCAAGCCCAGCATGTCTGAGTTAATGCACATCATATACCCAAAGATTTGCTCCGAAAACATATTTCGGTTTATCTGACAGTCACACATTGGTGACTTGGTGTCTTAGATAATCCAAGCTGTATTTGACATAAACAAATTCCATTCCTCACAATTGATATTATCCAAAAGGTGGGTCCGGTCAGGTAAAAGTCAATTCTAATGCCAAGAAATTGCCATAACAGAACTGACGGCATCCTATGTTTTTGCAAACCCCAAACAAAGAGCAAAAAATATAAGATTTTTGGATGTCATATGGATATAAATGCATGTACAACATGAGAAAAAGACAGCTACTGAAACGGAGATATAATCATATAAAACAGGAAAAAAATAAGAAAAAAGAAAAATAAAGTCCAAGAAGTGGCATCACCAGCAAACCTCTTAAACCAAGTGTTGACAGAGGAAGCATAATGTGCATGCTACAAAAATACAGCACACTCTCCTAAAATCCCAGATAGAACCGGATCAATCAGAATAATATCCCTTGGCTACAATTATTGATGAGAAAAATGCAAAAAGATATCCAACATTTATTTAACACTAGAACAAGCCCCGCAAACTTTAGAGAATCACCATAACCTAAAAATATTGTAACCGAAGGAAAAATGGATCAAATGAATGAAAACAAACACAAATGAGAATATAAATGCCAGCATTTTTCAGAGAAACCAAGTTCTGATCTGACCAGCTGCGAAAATGAGAAACACCAAAAAGTCAAAATTCAGAATTCCAATCTTTTAAAATTAAAGAGAATAGTACCAGATTTCAATATAAAAGCTTGAGAGGGGTTAAGGAAAGAATGTATCTGAACCACTAAAACCACAGAATAGGCTATGAGTAATAAAACCTTAAAAGATGAGAGCAACGGCATTCAATATCTTACATGGAAAATGATTACATATATTCCAGATCAAACGTTTATATATATATATATATATTAAAATGAACCAATGTGAATCACCCAAAAGCAAACCTGTTAGAGAGGCAGTTTGAAATTCAAGAATTTTATCCGAAACCACAGGTTCCTTTTCAAGTTCCTCTTCCACATCCTCATCATAATCTTCATTGTCAGATGTAGGAGGCTGCAATGTGGATTCAGACAAAATATAATTCTTTTTTGACAACAAGTAGTCCTCCTCACTAACACCTTGAATCTCAGGCCCCTCGTATTGTTCATCAAAGTCTTCGTAATCAACTGCATCTTCAGCCTTTGCATCATAATCTAGCAGCATAAATACAAAGTAAACTTATAATCAGAAGGTTGAATGGGGTAAGCCACAAGAGAAACGACAAGTTACCTAAACACAAACAGCATTATGCATGAGATGATGGTGTGGAATCTACATATTTTGACACACACATAAATGCACAAGATTTTATGGATGCATGTGTATGTACATATGCAAGAAAGAATACCATTGGACACCATCAAAATATGCATCAACGCATAAATCTCAAATCCAAGAAGTATTCATAAGAAGAGTCCCAATAGCAAGAAAAGGAGTCAAATTAACCCCAACTAGACAAACACAATATCAAAGAACCAATTTAATCCAAAAGCTTAACAACTTCAGTTGTTAAGTGAAGTTCCAAGAATGGTTTTATATTACTCTTTAATACACCTCCTCAATTGAAAGCCTTTTGAGTATGAAACTTGCATAGATCCATCATTACCTCATGCTTAATGTTGTTAATTTAATTAGTCAGAATGAGAGTGGTGAAATTCAAATTCATAACCGTTTAGTCATCAAGGTTCTGATACCATATCAAAAGAACTAATTCAACTCAAAAGTTTAAGTTGTTAGGTGAAGCTCCAAGTATGGTTTTATATTAATCTCTAATACATAGAAGTATTTGAAGTCAAATTCTAGTAAGAGGACAAGAAATGAAGCAGCTTATCTAACAAGTCCAATGCTTGCAAACATTAGGTTGAACAAGTCAGACTTCAGTAGCTTACAACCTAAGGTGTCTTCAAACAGTGGGCAGCAAAATCATTAAAACAAACTTTTGACTGTTTGTTTGAGCTCTTAATCACAAGTCCATTCCAAAAGGTGTATAATTTGTTCTTGCAGCATAGAACATGCTGCCAGAGGAATGGTTGGAAATTTCTGATATGGCTTGAACTTGACAAAAAACAATACTCTGAGACACCCAAAAAGACAACCTATCCAACCCTGAAAATGAAAACATGACCATTTTCAGAAATAAATTCATTAGTGAGTATTTTTAGTAAAACCAAGCATATTTAACTAGAACCTTTCATTTGGCTAGGCCAGACCAAATATTAACATAACATGACTTACAAACCTGGTTAGCTTCACACTGACTTCTACTAGATGTACAGAAAAAACCAAACTGTTAGATTCTCCTAATCACAAACTAATGATACTCCCAATTTTTTATCAATTATCACTGAGAATAAGAGCAGAGATCTGAGTTACTTGAAAAATTCTTCCCATTCTGGAAATTTAGTCTCAACTCCAACCACTGATAATTTCCAGTGTTTGAAACAACATCAAGCATAGTCTTAGATTCAGTTAATGCTCCTTTTCTTCTTTCATTTAAATGTTGGTTCAAGAAATTCTATTTAACTTATTTAAAGAGCTGGACATGCATTAGTTTCCGCAATAGCATGTGACTATTATCATTCTGAATGTATTTGGAAATTAGGATAACATTATTTATGAAGAACTATGTTTCCCAAATTCCCCAATACATTCATACTGATAATAGTTACATACAACAGAAAAGGATGTATTTTCCACACCTCCCACAAAAAAAAAAATCAACATAAAAGGAAAAAAGAAATAACATTATGGGCTTTACCACCAAGGACAAATGTTGTCAGATCAGATAGTTTCTTTGCAATCCTATGGTATCATGCTTTGGGTGGTTTTAAGGTGTTTCCTGAGAGTTCTACAGGATTAAGGGTCTTCATTATTCAGATCCTTGATGTCTTTCCCGGGAGGTTGCATGTGCATTCCGACATACTTTCATCCACTTAACAAATATCTTTCAGCATATTCATGACAACCTAATCTTTCATTATTTTCTAAGTCTCATTATTATTATTCAAAAAGCTAAAGATACCCTAAAAAATTATTTCTCAAGAATCAAAGTCGATTTACTTCTATGAAATGGTTTCATGGGGTTCGACCAATTGTTTCTTCACGTTAATCCAGGTATTGCTCTGGTGACTATGCATGCCTCAAAACTTTAGATTACTGATGATGTTCCTTAAACGCAAGTTTTATCTTTTAAACAGAAGTGTCATCGTAAGAGAGAGCCATATGATCAAATTGGAAAGCTTCCCAGCATACTTGACATACAATAATAGAAATAAAACAAGAGTTCATAACTTGCAAAGCATCTTAGTCAGGACAATTTATGTTTCATTAACCAGGATGCCAGATCAGTAGAGGAATCCATACAGAGCTTCTTAAAGTGTTACCAGTTAAATGTAAGTCAAGACAAATCAAAAAACAACAGAGAGAGAGAGAGAGAGAGATTGTTTAGTTAAAGAACCAAAGATACTAACACAACATCAAAAACTGCATGACATAGTTTTTCCTGGCAGACAACATCACCTTGTTCTGCAGCGTCAGTGGATGTTTGGTGTGACTTCACTGACAACTGAAAATAGAATAGCATGAGATTATAGTGTCAAGCCAAAAGAAAAAAAAGGGAAGAAATCAGCCCAAGCATAATTGAGAACAGAAAGCTAAAACACATAACACATGATACAAATTTTCCATACATCAATTTCTGTTAGCGATGAACCCAACTTGTCAGCTAATGCGGCAAGATGCTCCTTTGCATCCTGAAATTATATAGTTTAGCACCACAAGTGAGATTATCGAACTGAAAAACTACCATAATAACAAACAAGGATGTTCCTTGTTAAAAGCAAAAGAAGAATGTATGTTAAACGCAGCAAGCCCACAACTCAGTTGCATTATGGGATGAGAACATAAAAGTTGCAGCAAAACAAAGCTACTGCATGCCTAAACATGACTTGAAATTTCTAAGATGTCATAAACTGACTTCGTCTATACTGCTCACGGCTGAACAACACACATTTACCAGATTAAAAAAAAAGGGGAAAAAAAAGTTAGGAAAAGATCAAATTTCATCCACTTAACAATCTGGGGCTATCAGAGGTTTTCATATTGAGATTTGAAAACTTTTTCACTCAATCTCACCTCCCAAGTACCAAGCCACAACAAATGACCATTGCCAATGAAGTTTAGTTTATTTTACATCTTTGAATTCTTAAGACACTGTTATTTCTTCATTTCACCACCCTAAGCCTCTTATGGTTTTTGTTTTTTTTTCCTGTCTCAAATAAATAGTACTGCTTTCACTCAATCTCAGTTTTAAAGGGATGCCAACTGTCACTTGCAATACATGTGCACGTTTATGAAACCTTTTACGGCAAGTAATACAAGAAATAAAAGATCAAATATAAAAGAGACATAAGCTCACCTCATCAAGGTAATCAGCATCAAGATCACCAGAATTATCAACATTCCCAAACATAAAACCCAAAAATCGGTTACCACCAACTTCCTCATATTCCTCATCATCATCTGTCCAACAGTCATCCAAGCATTAGGATAGGATGACCACATGGGAGTTATAAAAAAAACATACGAAAGAAAAAGAAAAGCAACTAATTTTGAATACATATAAGAAACACATCCCAATTCTTTCTTTTCTTTCTTCTTCTTTTTTTACCAATTTGATTTTCACAGTTTTGTGTTTCATAAGGTTGTCTAACTACGGGAACAAAATCAACTTAAACTAAAGCCATTAAAACCAAAGACTACAGACTTTAATTACACAAGCAGTCAATACACCAGGGCCATCATAATTCTACCTATATCTATTACAACACCATGTCCGAGTACAAAATAACAATGCACTTCACCGTCCATGACAAAGAAGACACACAACTCCAGAAAGCCTTCAAAAGCAGCATTTATATACAGAATTCAACCAATGATTATTATAACAATGAGCATAAAACAATCAAATCTCGTCATACTATTGCGTCAAATAACCAACTTACCATCGTCAGAAGCACTTCCGGAGTCATAGCCACCTCCACCCATGATTTAAAGATAGTTTTGCCTATAATCATCAAAATGGAAAAACTCCAGCTTTCAGCTATTAAACTAAGGAAAAAATAAAACTGAATAACTATTTAAAATTCCGTTTTTTATTTACTTCATTTCATAAAAATCCACGTGGAAAACAGAAAACAAATGAGAAGAAGTTTTAAAAAGGGAGCTAGAAAAAAACTACAACATCGAAATTCGAAAATGGAAACCACAGATTAACTTATGAAAAAAAAAAAACACAAAAAAGAAGAGAAAATAAGAAATTTAATCCAAAAATACTACAAATTTAGAAATTTAAGTTCGTTGAAACAGTGAGCAGTAAACCGCACTCGAACTCTCCATGAAATAAATTAAAAAAAATATAAAAATTCTCCTAAATTTTCAATTTCCAATTGAAAAGGAAGCTTGTGTAAGTAACCAAAAATCAAACCCTAGCAGAGACCTATAAAATACTGAATAAATCAAAAATAAAAAAAATCGAAGAGAAAAACCACAAATCGAAGAGAAAAGAAATTAAAAAAATAAAGCCAAAAATACTAAAAAGGAAACATAAATTCGTTGAAATAATAAGCACTAAACAAACCGTACTTTAATTCTTGCTTGGAAAATAAATAAACGAAGAAAACATAAATTTCAAAGAGGAAAGAAAGAAAAGTTTGAATTTGGAAGGAACGGTGATGTAAAAAAAGAAAAGAAATAGGAGTGAATGGATTGAGATGTTACCTAGTAATTTAAAAGGATTGACTCATATCCTAAAGGTGATAACAATAATCTCCGACCGGTATAGCTAGCTTTCCTCGTGCCTTAGCGCTTGAGAGAAAGCAGAGAACGAATGACCAATGTAGTGTTGGGCAGGAGTCGGGTCGGGTCGGGTTTTGAGATTGGATATGGGCCTGGACTTTGCATTCGTGGAGTTGAATCTAAGCCCATATAAAAGTAAGTGTTTAATCTTTAGCTTTTAGATTTGAATTTCTTTAAACTCCCTCGCTCGTTATTATTTGTTTGATTTATTTCAGGGGTTTTTTACTTGTTGGGCCTTTATCTGTGTTTTGTTTTATATTTATAGTGTGTTTGGGAGTTTGATAGTGGTTTTTTTAAAGTATTTTTTATTTAAAAATATATTAAAATAGTATTATTTTATTTTTAAAAAATTATGTGTAAAATCAGCACATTAAAATAATCTGAAAATACTAAAAAAATATTAATTAAAATAAAAAAATAAAAAAAATTTTAATTTCTTTTAAAACGTTTTTGAAACGTAAAAATAAACAGGACTTTACTAGTGGTTTATATTATTTAAAAAATTAATTGGATTTTTTATTTAATAATTATGAGTATTTTTTGGACTACTATGCGTATTAATTGAAACTAAATTTTATCTCAGATGATTTTAAGATAATGCTTTTAAGATTTAAACCTCAAAAGCAAGGA
>Ga0325402_1000860_pt1 | contig 23211 bp, 13 predicted proteins | sample PopdelMetagenome_22_FD_207212 | JGI IMG/M metagenome (GOLD analysis project Ga0325402, IMG submission 207212) | Populus deltoides microbial communities from Bellville, Georgia, United States - Xylem-PdKOR-R3 | ecosystem: Host-associated > Plants > Phyllosphere > Stem > Wood/Secondary xylem...
AAAATCATTTAAAAATATCTAAAAAATTAATTTAATATTTTAAAAAAAATACTTTAAAAAACAGATTATAATATAAAAATAAACACTCATTAAAATGTTACCCCACCATTGTTTTGTTTACTTTATTGTGTTCTTCACCTTGCATGTCATGACAAAAGATACTTATGCTTTAAGGACTTCACTGTTACATCAAATCATTGTGTACTGTGTACTGCGTACACTAGCCTATTGGTTTACACCATGTTCAGAGTCGGAATATAAAATAAAATTAAATTAGTCAGTGATAACATGTCTTCTAGAAAAAAAATCATGAAATGAACAATATTTTTATGAAATTAAAAATATGTAATTTATTTGGATTAACTTAGATGTGAAACTCATATATATAATTTTAAAAAAATTATTAAAAAACAATATTGCATTAAAAAAATAAAGTAAACTCGAGTTAACAAAAAAAAAACTCAAGATGAAAGTTACACATGTCGTCATTGTTAAAAATAATTTTTAAAAATATTTTTAAATTATTTTAATGTGTTAATATCAAAAATAACTTTTTAAAAATAAAAAAAAATATTATTTTAATTAATAAATACAATCAAATAATACTAACATTGTTCACATGGGCTTTCCAAGCCCATAATCTACAAAAGATTATTTTTTTATTGATTCAGTACTCTTTCCTCTCTAGCCTTTTCTTCTCTTATTACAAGCCGAGAAGAAAACGAGCTAGGCTTGGCTAATCCTTCATAAAAACGATGGTAGATTAAATTAATAATATACGCTAAGAAATGAATCCTTCAACCGTGATCTTTATCAAGAAGCCATCAATAACTAGCTTAATTGTACACACTATGTTATGAGTTTCTATTTCAATTAATAAATAGAGTCGTTTAATTTTAATTTTTTGTATTAAAAAAATTGGTATTTGTACATAAACCGGTTTATTTAATTTTTATAAAACATTTGTCATAACAAAGTTGAGATCAACGTGTTTCTAACATGAAAAAAGGTTTTTTATTTAGTTTATTCAAGACATGTTTGTGTTAGGCAAAATATATTTTTCTATTAATCACTTTGAAAAGTTTCTCTATCTAAAAAATTTGTTGTTTTATATAAAAACATGTATTATTTTTTTCAAGACTTATCATGACTTGAAGATAAAGTTCAAATAAAAAATATATACTTTGATAATTTTTATCTACTACATGAAAAAAATAAAGGAATAGTTAATTTGAGAAAATTGTATAAAAAATCACACAAAAACATGGCATTTTATTCTTATTAAATATCTAAGAGAAATGTTTTTTAAAAAACAATTATGCATATTAATTACACGTATAATCATTAATAAAATACTGGTAATATTATCATTCAAAACCTTTAATTTTATTTAAACATAAAGTGTCGTCATATAATTTTAAAATATCATTGTCATTATTTTATTTAAAAAAAATTATTTTGTAAATTAAAAAACATAAAAAGGAGGAATGGTCATTCTCTATTCACTCATCTTTTTTTTTAACTCAAATATATGACATGTTAACCCCTTAAGGTTTTTATTTTTTCAAAAATAAACAAACAACATATCATCCACTCCAATAGATTTTGAACATCCAAGGTGATCAGAAAATTAAGGTCCAAGTAATTTGAACTCCAAAACTCAAATTTCAATCTTTTTTCATACAAAAAAAAAACACCTAGAAACCTCAATAATCACATTTCAACTCCAAAACACCTCTTAATCAATCTAAAAACTAAAAATAAAAATAAAAAACAATACATGTAAAAATATGGATGTATTCATGTCTTTCTTATTCGTATACAAACTTTATCAAAAAGTCAATATTTGTTTTTTGAATGAAAAAAATCTATTTATTCTTTTATAAAATTAAAAAAGTAATCAAGGGGAAACAACTTGGCTAGATTGAGATTCTTAATTGTTAGTGATTTTTATTAAGAAGGATTTGATTTATATTTTAAATCATTTAAAAAAAGTTTTGATTAAATACAAAAATCTATTTAAAAACCAGTTTATTATTTTCTACAATTAAAAAAACATGTTTAAGTTTCCTATTTTTGTAAAAAGTCTTTTTAATTATTTTTTTATTTTGTAAAATTAAAAAAAAAGTATTCTAAGAGAAAGCACTATTCGGAAGAGCGTTTTCTCAAAAAATTGTTGTTAAGAAAAATGGTTTTTGAGAAAATGCTCTTCCCAACAACGGTTTCTCTTACAACATATTTGGAGTACTTTTAAGTGTTAAAAATTGAATTCTAAATGGAATTTAATCTCTAAAAATACTACCAAAATAAATCAGATGTCAACCCCTCTGATTTTACAATTCCAAAAAAAAGAAATATAATGTTAAAACTAACTTTCCCAAAACACTCATCTACCCATCTTTTTTTAAGAAATCTTTGAAAAAATAAGATGACGGTAATAAAGGTAACATAAGAAATAAAATGAATTGAATTTTATCTTAACTGAACATGTGAGTTCAACTTATTTATCAATTCAATTCAGTTATAATAGAGAATTAGTTCCAAACAACTTATTAGCTATGTTATTTTCAAAATCTTCTTTTGTCTTTGTTACCTTTTCTTTTTTAAGATGCTAGTTTTCAACCAAAAAAAATCAATTTTCCAAAGGAAAGCAAAATTTTTGAATAAACGTTTAATGCTTATTTTTGATTTTCTAGAAGTGAAAGAAAAACCAATAAGAAACAAGAGACTTACCCTGAGCATTCTATAGTTTACTTTGTTTTGCACTTTACCTCCACTGTTTTAAAAATTACAAAAAAAACATCATTATTCATTAAAAAATTTCAAATCACATTAAATAACCAAACTAACCCCATATATATTATATCCAAAAACTTAACAAAAGACAAACACAACCTTATCCCACACTTTCTCTCTCTGATATGATTTCTAAACTAAACAAAAGCTCTATAAAATTTGTAAAAAACTCATCTCGATTTAACCTAAAATTCTACAAAATCAATGTTGAAGGGATTTGTAGTCAATTATCTTTATATCGATTCACATCATTAGGTGGTGGGATTTCTCCCATGTACTGTTGTCATCAATAATGAGACAACAAAAAGGTATGTCATCTCACTTGTTTTCTCGAATTGAAACTTTAATAATCAAGTTAGGTTTAATGGTTGTTTAATTGTTGCTATTTCATTAGAATATTGTTTGGTTTGCAAGATTAAACATAAAAAACAAAGTGCATAAACTTTAAGTTAATATGGAACCCGTAGATCTTTAAGTTGTTTCTTGTTCAATATTCAATATTCAAAACTCAAAGGGGTTTATAAAAGTAGGGAAACAACTTAGATTTTTTTTCTTGAAAACCTAAAAAATTCTCCAAATTAAAAATTAGGGTGACTATAACCCTGATTTTGTATTCTTTTACTGTAAAATGCTTAATTAGTATTTAATTTTACAGGAAATAAAATGTCCAGCATTATTGTACATCATGGAATTGTTTTATACATTATGATAAACTACTTCTTTAAGTATATATATTGCATAGACAAATTGTTAATTTGCAAGCAAGTTTATGACAAAGACTTATATGGGTATAGTATAAGGGATGATAGGGATAATAAAATAGCTAATAATTCCTTGATAACATAGATTTTGAATATGTATGAAGTAAAAGGAAAGGAAGAAATCATATTAATATTGATCATAATATTGCTCTACTATAAATGAAAATGCCTAAGTGTTATACATGCAAACCAAATGTTGCTAATGTTGTTGATAGGTTTATTGGAGTAAAATATTTTCAAACAATGATAGTAATAAAGTTATACTAATTATTAAAGAAAAAGGTTTAGATTTTGATAAAAATAATGATAGTGTTGGTTTGGAAGCTGGAGAGGGTCCAATTATAATTGTGGATGTTAATAATTATAATATCGGTGTTGGTACTAGTGTTGGTTGTTCTAATATAGGTGTTAGTGTGGGTGTTGGTAGTTCTAGTGTGGGTGTTGGTAGTTCTAGTATGAGTGCAAATAAAGATGAATGGATTATAATATTATAATTTAAAGTGTGAGTGCTTGTGTGGGAAGTTCAAATTATAATATTTAAAGTGAAGATAGTGGTATTGAATGTAGAAAGATTACTAGGATGAGGATTCTAGCGAAGATGATGAGAGTTATATTCCTTCAGATAAGGAATGGTTTGAATTCTTGATTGCAAATAAAGATGAATGGATCGATAGTTTAAAAAAATGCTTGGTTTGGTCAAATATTTAATGGTGTAACAAACTCGGAAAATAAAGGGAAGCTAAGTGGTGATAAATATGATGTTAATGTTAAAGGTAATGAAACTTCTGGTAGTAGCGATAAAGGTGATAAAGAAGAGAAAAAAGTTATTGATCTTACAACTAGATTTAAGTGTAAGACATTTAATATGGGTGTTGATGGATCTATTAAATTTGCTGAATGTGAGATTTTCACTAATGTCACTCACTTTAGAGATATTTATGAAGAATATAAACTAAAACATAGATATCATCTGAAAAGATACATTAATAAGAAAGAAAAGGTCAAAGCTACATGTATGGGTAATGGTTGTGTGTAGAGGATATATGTTTCTTTGGTTTATAAGGTAGTAAACTCTCATGGTTATGTCTTTGTGAGATCAACATAGTTGCAGTAGGCATAAAAACATAATAACATTTAATTCTACTTGGATAGCAAAGAAGTTGCTTTTAATTATTAGTGCAGACCTAAACACATCCAATGAAGCATTTGATACAATATCGGATGATAAGTTTAGGATTAATTCACACTCAATACAACTATGAAGAACAAAGACTTAAGCTAAAGAGTTTATGGAATGAAGTCATAAGGAGTCTTATAAGAGACTACCTAGATATATCCAACTTTTGAAACACTATAACTTAGGGTTTAATGTGTTTATAAAATTTAACCTTAACTACAACTATAAAATGTATTCACCAAGAAAATTTAAAAAGGGGGTATGTATGTTTGAAGGCGAGGAAGAAAGGATTTGTTAATATACCTTCATTGGGATTGATGGATGTCATCTAAATGAGGGCTTATGGAGAGTATTATTGTCTACAGCTAGTTTGGATGACAGTAATAGACTATTAATTTTTGCTTATGTTGTTGTTGAATGTGAAAATAATGACACGTGAAGATGGTTTTTATATGCACTTTATAGATCAAATACATCAAAGATCTTTTTTGTATCATGTCTAACAGACAAAAGATAAATATCTATTTTATAAAAAAAAACTATTTGTAATTAATTTGATTTTTAGAATTTTGTCTTTTTTTAATAGAGTCTACCTGAATCAACATATCTATGTCAATCTAAAAAAGAAAGAAAATTATGGGTTAGAACTAAGATAAGCTTTTGGGGTGCTTTAAAAACTTTTACAATTTTGGAATACAACAGTCATATGAAAGATATTAAAATTATGGACAATAGAACATCAAATTGGTTAAAAACAAATACCTGGTGAGACTTAAGCTAGGCATATGTTTGACAATGCAATTAAAGTGAAAATATCACCAATAACTTGGCATAATCTTTCAATAACTGGGTTGGGAAATATAGGGCTATGCTAATTTTGATGTCATAGATAAATCATGCTGAAACTAATGACTAGGTTTTCATGATAGATTTGCACAGACTGCACAATGGGAAACAAAAACTACACCATTTATAAGGAAGTTATTGGATAATTCTATTGAGAATGATAGAAATTTAAGCATGATTCCAACTAGCATTGTTGAATATCAAGTATTTGATGGTCAAACAAGTTGTGTGTTGATTAAGATAAAAATAACTTTTCTTGTGGTGAATGGATGATAAATGAAATACCATGCAGGTTGTGGTACCTTGCATAAAGCATAAGAGAATTGAAATTGAAGTTTTTTTCACACGTATTACACTATGAAAATATTTAAAAAGACATACTTTGAGGTGGTTTACTCATTATAATAGGTTGTATTGGATCTTGATGATCGAGATGTAATTATGCTACCTCAAGATCATGATGATAGGAATGTAATTATGCTACCTTAAACCTGAAAAAAGTGTAGGTCAACTAAAAAAGAATATAAGAAGGAAAGATAGAGAATAGATACTTGGTAATGACAAAAAAAAAGAGGCTGCCACATTAAGGTTAATAATCGTAAGCAATATACCCACAATTTCAGTACATGTCTAAGAGATAGTACTACCCAACTTAGTGATGGATGTAGTGGTAGAGTATCCAAAGATGTGAAAGGATCAAAGGGTAATGTTAGGAGATTCGGGTTATCAATAGTTGTTGTGAGATGAACTAGAGGTGTTGTAAGAGAATCCAAAGGTAGCAAAGCTAGTAGAGCTGGTAGAAAGGTTGCTGGTATATCATCTTTTTCAGATATACATGTAATTATCTAACATATTATTTGTGCTAATTCTATTAGTTTAAAAATTCTACATTTAGCCAATCAATATTTTTCTTTTAAATAGCAGACTACTCAATTTACATTCTCTTAGCATTCAACACAAATAAACCGTATTAAGTGAAGAATATGAAAATCTTTAAATTGTTATATGTGTTTATGATATGATCTCTAAGTATTAGGATGTTTTCTACTACCTTGATGTATACAACTTTTAAAACATATTTGTTAATAGATGTATTAATATCAGTGTTGCCTTGATATATGCAACTTTTGAAATATATTGCATTGTTGATGATTTATTTCATGTATTAATATCATTTGTTTAACATGGACATTATAATAGTTACAAACATTAGCATTGCACATATTAAATTAACTATCACCATTAACTCTATACGTACAATGCTAGCCTTCATATTATGATTCTTGATCCGAACTTGATGTAACTTATCTTTCATTATATTCACTTCACCTAGTATAAGTTTAATATCATTAACACATGTAAACTCTTTCATAGTTAATTCAATTTCATTTATAAGTTTACATCAATCAATGAATGTGTTGTCACATGACCTATCATCACATCTATAGAATAACTTGTTCTTGCTAACTTCAATCTCTAAAATCCTAACAACTATTTTTTCCAATATTTCATAATTGTTACAACTTTGTATGCTATTATTATGTTTGATGTAGATGAATTCATGTTTTGAATTTGTGAGTTTATAAAGATTTTTTTATAATAAGAATAAATGATTGATGAGAAGAAGATGTGTTGTTTTGATGAAAAATTAGTGTTGTTTTGATGAGAAGAAAGGGTACAGGTTTTCATGAGAAAATAAGGTGTTGTTTTGATGAGAAAAAGGGTTGATATTTTGATGAGAATATTTGTGTTTTGATATGAAGAAATTTACAAGTTTTGATGAGAAGAAGGGATGTTGTTTTGATGAGAATAAAAGTGTGTTTTTTTATGAGAATATATATGTGTTTTGATAAGCTCAAATATATGTTTTGATACGAAAAAATTTGCAAGTTTTGATAAGAAGAAATTGTGTGTTTTGACCGGGTAAAAAAAAAAAAACTCCAACAGTAACTTGTAAATAATAGGAGTTTTTTTGCACCAAGAGTTCTTTAATCTTTAAATAAAAAATAATGACAAACCTATAAATAATTAGAACTTTTTTTTTGTCTGTTTTTTTTTTTTTGCGTCATTTTAAGACATATAAAGTTGAGGATGTTTTTTTCACCAAAAACAAAGTTTAGAGTGTTTTATGTAAGTTATGAAACAATAAAGGCAAAGTGTAAACTAAAGTAAACTATAGGATGCTCATGGTATTTTTTTAAAAAAATAATTTAAAAAGAGGATTGAAAATTGACTCGAGTCAACCCAAGTTAAACCGTCAGACTCGTGTCTCGGGTCATAAACCAAGTTAACCTCATAGAAAGTAAATCAAAATAAATCAGAAAGTCTAATTCTTACTCAATAAAATGTTGAATGATAAAATTTGGAGAAAAGTCAAATAAAAGAAAAAAAATAGAGTAAATCAGGTTAACCTGTTAAATTTATAACCAGAATCGTAAGACTCGGATAACCCCATAAAAAACAAACTGAAACAAATCATGAAATTCTATTTAAAAAAACTAAATATAAAAGGATAAAATTTAAATTTGAAAAAATATATTTTAAAAAAACACTATTAAAATAAATAGTATTTTGTAAGGTGGTACACAGTAAAAGCACCACCTCTTATAGTGTTTTGTTAACTAGATAATTACAATATGTTAAGTAATTCACTCACCTTAAAAGGTTCAAAGTCAACCCGAATTACTGGTAAAAATGTAATTGAGCTTTTAAAAGAATTTATAGACGCCACTAGGTTTGATAACATTGTTTATTTTAAAAATATTTTTTTATTTAATTATCTAATAAAAAGCAAGATGCTTGAAAAATTAAGTACTAAGCCTTGTGCATCAATCTTATAGAAAGCAAATTGAAACAGATTATAAAACTCAATTCTTAACATAGTTTTTTTAATTGAGAAACAAAAATAAGAAATTTATTTTTTTATAAAATAAATTAAGAAATATATGAATTGATAAATCAAAAAGAATTATTAATGCTAATTAAATATTAAAGTGAGAAACTAATATTCATCATAAAAATAAAAATAAAAGATAGATGCACCTCTAAATTTTTTTACACCGACTATCTTTTTTATTTTAAATATTTACATTCATTTTATCTTAGAAGCTTGTCACTAATAACAAATAATTTCTAGTTTTATAAAAACTTTATAGAAATCAAACTCATCTCTTCAAATATCATTCAGCTAAAAAAATAAATTACTATTTAAAAAACAAAGTTAATTCAAACATACAAAAAAATCAATTCCACTATTATTATAATCACAGTTAAACACATAAATCATCATAATAACAACCTAAATCAAAGGTAATTTTTGAAATTCCTCTAATTATCTAAACTAACAACGTGGTTATTCATAGTAAAACCCCATCATTAACCAAAATCTCTTCAATTTGCTTAATAAACATGTCATTACATCATAAATTAACAAGTAACCATTCAAATTATCATTTTCAAAAATCAAGCATAAACCCTAATAAATCTAAATTTAGGGTTTTCTTTCCCTTTCAATAAAAACTCCATTAAAGGCAATAAAGTCATAGAAATCATCTTACCCAACAACAATTAAACTCAATTTAATGAGTTAAAGGTATGTCCTTCCACAAATCTACTATTTCTTCTAAAATTAGTCTTCCTCGCTCTTGTTTCTATGCTTCCAAGCCCCCCTCTCTCTCTCTCTCTCTAGGTTTTCTAATTTAGTTTTTTTCTTTGATAAAAATCCACCTAAGACAATTTCCCTTAACTTCAATCTTTGAGAAATGAAGAAAAATGGAAGAGAAGATGAGTTTTTAAGGCAAATTGTCTCTTCAAATCGTCAGCCTCTTCTATTTAATGGGGAAGGAAACTTTTTTCCTTGTTTACAAAATTGTCACTCGTTAGTTTTTACAGGAATAGTTTTCATAAATCTCTTGATCTCAAAAACTTTTGTACATAATTTTATTTCATTTAATCCGGGATTAATAATACTACTCTTTTAGGACATTTCACCTTTTATCATAAAAATAATTCAAATAATTCTATCATTTTTTTTATAAATCACTCTACTACATAGGAGGTTTGCTCTAACTGTTAATATTCTCTATGCACGATTTTATTCTTTATTTTATTCAAAATTCTACTTTAAATTTTTTTTGTAAAGACTTCCACCTCCAGTCACAAAAAAGTATTTTCCTTTAAATTCATTATTTTCTTTCTAATTAGGTTTACATAATTTATCACGAGACTTAAAACACCAGTTTATCAAGAATTTTCACCACCAATCACAAAATTTTCTTTTATTTTTTTTATTTTTTTGTTGAGAAATATCCCATTCAGCACAAGTTTAAAATTTTAGGCTTGGTGTTTACACAAAATGATACAATCAATAAAAAAATGTTTGATGATCAATTTTTTTAAAAAAAAATCAATAAAGATTTATTAGGAGCTCCACGGTTCATGGCTTCATTATAAAATACCTAGAAGATTTTGTTTTTACTAAATGAGGGCTCGCGTTATGCTATAAGTCTGAGCTATTTTTCTATAAAAAATGATATTTAGGTGTCACAAGTGTATTTTAAAGAAAACAAATTAATGACATGGGTCATAACTTTGACACGTCAAATAAGTAGGTTTTATTTCAATCAAATAATAAAAACATAAGCACTATAGTAAATAGATTAAAAAAAAAAGACCACGGTAACCTAGGAAAAAAACTTTTTCCCAAGTGCAAAAAAATAATTATGTTCAATTTTCAAACAATTAATTATGGAACAAAAAAATTGGATAAAAAAGAAAAAAAAAACCAGCGTAAGTCAATCCAAGTTAGTATGATAGACATGTAAACTGGACAATAAAAAACGAGCTAGCCCGGGTCAACCCACCAAACCCACGTCGCAGGTCATGAGTTTGGGATAACCTTATAGAAAAAGAATCAAAGAAAGCAACAAAGCCAAATAAAAAAAACTAATGTCGAACGATGAAATTAAAAAAGAAAATAAGATTATAAAAGATGTCAACCCTGTTTAACTTTTCAAACACGTAACTCGGGTCATTAGACCGGAAGTACCATACATAGAAAATCCATGAAGCTCAATCCATAACAAATTAAATGTTAAAGGATGAAATTTGAAAAAAAAAATCAATTACATAAAAGGATCCAAAAAAAAAGATAAGAATTAAAATTATGATAATGAAAATTGAAATAAAAAATAAATTAAAGGGAAACTATAATTTTTTTTTATTGAATGGTTAAATTAAAAATAAAAATAACTTCAACAAAAGTAAAAAACAATTAAAAAAACAAAGACCATATTGAAAAAAATAATATACTATAAATTTAGATTGGATGATGAAATTGAAAACTAGTAAAACTTATACAAAAAAACCCAAAAAATAAGAAATTAAAAGAATAAAGGACAACTAAAAAAAACAGATGACAAATTAGTATTGAATGATGAAATTAAAAATAAATAAAACTTTTATAAAAGGACCAAGAATAAAAATTAAAAATAAAAAAAAATAAGGATTAAAATATTAAAAACAAATAAGGCCACCATGTAACTTTTAGGGAATGAATGAAAAAATAAAAAAAAAATCACTAGTAACAAACCGCTCCGCTACCTCCAACTCATACTGATTAACTGGAAAAGAATGTGTCAATACTTTAAAAAACATGATGAAATGATATTTTTTTTCACCAAAAAATATCATATGCTATTCAAAATACACGAGCTTTTCCCACATGGTGACACTTATAACACATGCACCACCAACAACTTTTTCTATTTCAGTATTAATTAATTCAATATATTTTTTTATTCCAAGAATAAACTTTTTATTTTATTATATTTTAAAAAATGAAAAGAAAAAAGTACTCCTTTTAAGATATTTTAAAGATTCTTATTCGAAGAGTTATTAAATTATTTTATTATGATAAAACAAATTGAAAAGACTCTCATATCTATAGTTAATTTTTTAATGACAACACTAAGGTCATTGATTTTTCAAGGAAGGATAAAAACATAGTCACGCTATAAATAGTGAACAATGAGTTGAGTGAAAATACCTGGTTTTAGTTTTTATATATATATAATTGTAATTTTGTGATCTGTAATGGAATTATTAGCGCGGCCCAGCATACGGCCTGCAATGGTGACAGGTGTTAAGATAATGCCACGTAAACACCTCTTTGCTTAACAGGGAAGATTTTAAATAGAGTGCAAAATCGCCATCAGTAGGAAAGAGCCATTGTTCTGTTTTTGCAATTTGTTTAACGCTTTTGGAAAGGAAAAAAAAATTGCAGAGAAGGAAGAGAGATAGAGAGAGATATGGGGCTGCTTTCTAACAGGTTTGGTTTCTTTGATCCTTTTTTTTTTTCGTTTTTTCCTTTGTTATATTACTAAATTTCTGATCTACAAATACTGGGTTTTGAAAAAACAAACTAATACAGGATTGGTAAGGAAAGCCTGAAACCAGGAGATCATATATATTCATGGAGGACTGCTTACATCTACGCCCATCACGGTACTCCCTCTCCATCTTCTTGTTTCTTTTGTTATGAAGGTTTTTTTTATAGAGGTGGGGTAGGGGGTTTGCTGTGTTGCGATTGGGTTTGCTTTCTTTTTGCTCTCGTCATTTTTTTCTCTCTTGTTTCGGTGGTGATCCTGTAATGAATTGCAAAAGGCTGTTTCTTTTTCATGCGTCGGTGACAAAACTATCAGCCAATAATCAGTAACCATTTTTAAATTTAACCGCAAAATAAACAATGTATAGTTCTCATGGGATTTTTGTACCACCAGCATATGCTGATTGGTAATTTTTTTATATGTGTGTCTAAAGAACCAAAACGATTGATGGGGAAATGGGTTTCAAGCGTGATTGGAATTGGTAATGTTTAAGATGAATTACTATAGTGTTTTTATTGAACATTCTTCTTTGTTCTTATCCAAAATGCACCTAAGTGGTGTAAAAGCTATGACCTGCAAAAGTAGCTTTGGGAGCATGATTGCATGCCATCACATTCTATGCCATGACATTATTGATTAACCAATATTGATATAGAATTTTGTAGCGTGCGCCGACTGCATTGCATGACCAAAAGCAAAATAAAATAGTGGACTGCAGAATAGTATTTATCTGCAATTGCTAGTTGCCATCATTTCTGATTGCTATATAATCTTTTCTTGTGGTCACAGCATCAGTTGGTGCGCTGCTCTTTTTTTCTTTTAAGTTTTTACATCCTACTCAACTTGTGGATGATACAGGCAGAGTAACTTTGTGGTGACTGATTTCTGAGTTAGTTGGTTTGAGATCATGAACAGTTGCATGGATGGTTTGCATAGGAACTCAGTAAATGCGATGGTGTAGAATTTGTTCTTTTGAATGTTATATTCATATGTAAAAATCTAGAAATGTCTTCTTTTGAGAGATGTTTTGCTAGCATGCAGAGAAGTAGTTCTAGCTGATGTCGAGTTTCTAAAATGGTTTACATCTGCCTTTTTTCATCCACCACTTCATACTTCTTTTTTCTTGTTCTGTAAATGCAATTTGATTCCCCTGATAACTCTTAAAATGATACCATGCTATCAATAGGGTTTTTCTAATTATTTTTCTTGTTCTCGTTTAGGAATCTACATTGGGGATGATAAAGTAGTTCATTTTACCAGGCGCGGCCAAGAAGTAGGAACAGGGACTGTGCTGGATGTCCTCTTGTTGAGCTCAGGACCAGCCCGCTCCACTGTGCCTTGTTCCAACTGCACTATGCAGCAAGATGGTCATGGGGTCATCCTCTCATGCCTGAACTGCTTCCTTGCTGGTGGCATCTTGTATCGGTTTGAGTATACTGTCAGCCCTGCTCTCTTTCTTGCAAAAGTGCGAGGTGGAACTTGTACTCTTGCTGTCTCAGACTCAAATGACATTGTGGTCCATCGAGCGAAATACCTTCTTGAAAACGGATTTGGTTGTTATAATGTATTCAAGAACAACTGTGAAGATTTCGCTATTTATTGCAAAACTAGCCTGCTTATTGTGGATCAAGGAACAATGGGACAGAGTGGCCAAGCAGTATCCATCATAGGGGGGCCTCTTGCTGCTGTTTTATCCACACCAATGCGTCTTGTGACCACCAATATTTATGGTATGGCAGCAACAGCTGTCGGGGTTTATTGCGCTAGCAGGTATGCAGCTGATATTGGCATGAGGAGGGATGTAGTGAAGGTGTCAGCAGAGGATTTGACAAGGAGGCTTGCAACAGGCCTTCTCCAGGTGATTGAACCCCAAATTTCAGCGGCACCAATCCAAGCGACGTATTCTTGATCTGGTCAATAAATGGTTTGGGACTCTTGAGGATCCCACTACATGATAAAACGCTGTAACATTGACAATTTGTTCCATGGTAAGCACTGATTCGGAAACGCTGATTAAAAGCCAGCTTTTGTCTGATCCTTGCACTTGTATGTTGTAATATAGTGTCTGCCGTTTTAAGAGGCTTCCTATATGACTATGTTTTGTGTTTCCTTGCCCTTTCTACTCGAATGCGGCGATTTCCATTTTTAGAAGTGCTACGAAGCTTGTATCCTCTCATTCTGTAGCTTAGGGATTCTGCTCGATCCTTTGTTGTGAACTGCTAAGCTGTTGTTGAACAAAAATACGACTAAAGGGCAGTGGAAATGATTTTGTATCGAACACAACTCAAGGGAAAGATTGTTTCCACCGGGATGGATCCTATATACAGAAAACACTATCAGAACTACTCTCACTTAGGTATTTTTGCAGTTCTGTGAAGGCACAATGTTCATTCAAGCAGCAAGGGTTCAAACTTTCAATTGCTTGTTTCCCAACCAGTGTGATACACCTGTGGCCCTGTTTTAGGAGCAACAAATGCATCACGCAAGAGCAGAATGCTTGCCTCTTTTCTGTAGAGATGACTGACGTCTTTCCCGTTACATTTTTCCAGAGAGAGACGAAATCCTGGCCTTGTTAAAAGCAATCAAAATATACTAAACCACCCAGCAGCAGCCTGGCAATAATCAGTAATCTGATACAAAATTGAAATACCGCAAAGGGATATATATTCCATATTACAAACAACACTTCAACTCGATATATATCCCAAAGGGCAATGAGGGATCAACTACATTAAATACGAAGCACAGCATCTGGATGTCAGCAAAACATAACAGTTAGAAGCTTCCTTCGAAGACTTCAAAGACTCCAAAATTGAACCATATCTTTCTATTTTATTGATCTCCTAAACAAGTAGAACTGCATTTATACAACCATCATTCTCTGGGTTATTTGTTACTTGAGCATACTTCCCTGCATCAACACCATAGAAATGCCAAATTAGCAAAAGTAGTTGAAAGATGTGATTACTTAAACAATATCTGCAGTGAAACCAGGTTTGACAGGCCAGACTCACCCCATACAACTTTACCAGCTGGCGTGACAAGACCTAATTCACTAACATTCACCTGAAATTTAGAATGATGAAAAATAAGTTCACACTCCCCAAACAAGGAATATAACTATATCATGGGCTCACAGAAATAAAATGACATTTGATATGTTTGTGTGTGGTTTACCTCAATGATAGTGCCCTTAGTGATAACACCAAGAGATGTGTACGTAGGACCATTAGGGTTTTTCTTTACTCCAATGATCTCAAGGTTGAAGGTGCACTTGAGTTCAGGGTGTGTAACATGAGCCTTAGTAAATCGCAACCCAGTAGGACGAATGAAACGCTCATACTTGGGAGGTTTTCTTGTAAAACCTGGTCCCACAAATGTGGCCTTCGTGACCATTCTCTTCCACTGCTTGGCTGCAAAAGAAAGCCAGCAACATTAGGGTGGTTCTAGGTTATCATCCCTGGGATGTTTTTACATAATACAAAAAACTAATCCTCAAATGTATGTGAAAACATTATCTTTGTACCATAAGCACATGAACACAAGCCTCATGGATGGGAAAAAAAACATGTTTACAAAGTGTTTGGGACAAAAGGCAGGATTTCTTTTACTTAATTATTTCTAATCTGTGAACTGATAGTTTATTACCCCACTTCCCTAACTAACCACAGCCTTCATTGCATATAATACAAATTCAGGTATCAAATTATGTTTATCTACAAGCCAATAGTTTGTAAACCCACATTCCTAACTGACCATAAGTTGAATTGAATGTTATCCACATTCAGGTGCAATTGCAAATGTCTAATAAGACGAGCTTAATGTAGAAAGGAAAAAACTTGGTGAAAAGCTTACTCTTCCGTTTCCCAGATCGAATAACTTTAAACATTTCATCCTCTGCAACAGGCCTCACCTAAAGAAAGAAAAGGCGTTCCAGTGAGATACTAATAATAATTCAAAGAAACGAACAACAGCATACGCGAACAATAACTCATGATGGAGAATAAGTCAGAGAAGCACATTATGGAGGTGCTAAGGAAAAAATCGAACTCCATCTTACCTTAGGTAAAGGGACCTCCCATTTTCCAGCCTTCTCTTTCCTCTTTTGCTTTATACTGTTGCTAAGAATCTACTTAAAGCACCAAGTCACATATTTTATCTCAGAACATGTAGGAACAAGAGAGATGATTTATAGTCATATTAGCCAAAAAGCATCAAGAACTTTACCTTTGCTCGTGTAGTGTTTTCACGATCCAAAAGATAGGCAGGAACAGCTCCATCTTGAACGTCATCATCCACCTTGCGCCTAGATGTTGACTCCTCATGCATAGCCAATCTGTTAACATAATACAAAATTATCCACATGCAAAACTGCCGATAACTGCTTGCTTCATAAAGAATAGATTGTGTAAAAAGTACCTAGACAATGTTGACTTCCCAATGCTGCATAACTACATAACCACAAGCTATATATGGAAAAAAAACCAATTTGACGAGCAAATATAACTACACCAATTCATTTCTTTTGCATGTATTCCAACCAAAACTTCAACAAATTTTGAAACAGAAAAATAGAGGATAAAGCGAGAGAAGTACGCTCAAAGGTAAACACAAAAGCTTTGCCAAAAACTCTAAAAGGACACAGCTATAAAATATAATTCCCCTGCTGAAAGGGAAATACAGCAAAGCTGATAAATACCCACATGGTTAGCTTGAGTACTTTACTTTTCACCTTTAGATCAACATTAAGAAGGAAAAAAAAAAAAACTGCTCAACAAGCAGCACAATGAGAAATGAAAAACAACTGAAAACTTTAAATTTGATTTGCACTGCTATCCCAGCTTGCAGTAAGAACAAGAACTAGTAATAATTTCAACACTAAAAAAAGCACACACCAATAAGCTGGCATAGCACAAACATAGGAGTCTTGTACGATGAAACTTAACTACCAACAATTCAGATTGGTCTGCACATAATATAGAAGATGGAGCAAAAATGAAAGAAAAGACTAACGTTTTCTTCATGAGAGCCTTCTCAGCATAATTTTTCTTCGCAATCATCTTTCCTTTAATACCCAATGCCTGTTCCCATCCAACCAAAAACAGCAATAACACTCGCATTAAAAAAAAAAAAGTAAATTCAAGAAAGAAAAAAAAGTGTAAGAACAAAGAACACCTTCTGGGCTCTCTCAGAGTGTTTGTGGACTTCACGCGCCTCCTTCTTGCGCTTGCGCTCGAAGTGGTCGAGGCGGTATCCATGCCTCTTCCTGTGCAGCTCTATGTAATCTCCTTGCGGCTACACAAAATAAATCAATCAATCAAACTAAATCCTTCTTAATCAATCAATGAAGAGATAAGTTCATCGGAGGCAAACCATGGTGGATTCCCTTTCAGAATCAGTTTTCAGAGATTTCTTTTTATTTTTCTTTGTGTGTGAGAGGGAGGAAAGGAAGAGAAACCCTAATTCGGGGTTTTGGTTTTCAGGACAAGAAAATGAGTGATTGGGGTTTTGAAAGCTTGGATCCCTGCAAGCTGACCAATTACTGGATCGGTGTAGCTTTTGGGCTGAGCCTATGTGAGTCTGGTTGGGCTGGGTTGGGTTCCTGCAACTTCTTTGGGCTTTCATGTATATCGGGAGATTTTGAACTTGGTGGACTTCTATTTTGGGTCCGCAAATTCTTCCTGGCATTCACTCCTTTACCCATAAATTCTTCTCGGATTAGTAATTTTTTTTCTTTAAATTCGGATGTCAGCACCAAAATAGAGGGTAACAAAATTGTACTCCTCATTGCACGTCAATGAAAAAAATCATTCTTTGCAATACAGTGGTAAGAATTTAAAATTAAAAAGTTTATTTTCTAATCTCAAGTTTAAGCCATGTAATTGTTAATATGATAGCCATTAGAGATTTACATGATCGTTAATTTCATGACATCTGTAATTAGTTGAGGTGTTCGCAACTTCATGGCATACAGTCTAAAGAATTTAAGAATAAAAAGTTTTTTTTCCATTCTAGTTTAAAGTTTGAGCCATATAATTGTTAATATAATAGCCACTAAAGATTTACATGGTCATTAACTTTATGATCTCTAAAATTAATTGAGATATTCACAAGCTAACCTAGATATTTATGTTAATCAAGAAAAAAAATCATTCTTTCATCATTTTAATAAATCAAGGTTGACATGGTGAAGATTCACCAAAGAAAGGCATATTGTTTTTTTATGTGCAACGCAGTGTACATCTATAACATACCGAGAGGTCAGCCTAAGACCTGAATTACGGGTTAAGTTATATGATTCATGAAAATTTAAGTTTTGATTTTTTAAAAATTCTAATGAAAAGATGTTATTTTGAGTTTTTTAAAAAAATTAGATTAAAACAATATTATTTTGATAAAATTAATATTATCAACTGAGTTAGTCAAATTAAATTATATCAACTGAATATCTTTTTTCACATTATAAAAAAAACTTGACCTAACCTGCAGGCCACTAATTAACGAAAGTACTAGTTTTTGGCTGGTTTTGTGAGATAAAGGTCACATTGCAAAACTGCCTAAGTTGCGTGATCAGAAAAGATATTGTGCGAAACATCATTTCAGGATGTAACTAAAATGCATATATACACTTGGCCCTATAGGTGTCTTGCGGGTTAGGCAAAGCCACAAAGACATGCTTTGGCCATTGGCCATTTATATGGGTTTTTTGTTTTTTGTTTTGTTTTTTGTTTTTTGGTTTTGAATGCCTTGCCGTCGAGGAACTTGTTTTAATGGCTCCTTGATAATGCTCCCACCATGGCATGAGATGATACTTTGCATATTTGTACTTTTCACTGTTTGCCGAAGAGGCCTGGGGCCACTTGGGCACGAACGTTGGACCAGAAAGAGACATGTCATGTGGGTCTGTGACGTGAATATGCGAGGCAGTCACAGAAAAAACAGAGGCCAGTTTCTCAAGCGAACCCACCCTTGAAAACTCTGAATTCACGTCTCGTCTCGTCTCATATGCTATCAATAAGAAGTTTGGGTATATTCTCAATTATCAAGTTATCTGGCTATGAAATTTATCCATTACCTCTTCTATAATAATAATAATAATAATAATAATAATAATGGACCTAAAAGGTAAGTGTCCCAATTCTTGAAGAATCTTCTCGTATTTTCAAGTTGATTGTATATATTCGTGACATCTTTTTATTAAAGGATTTAGTATATGCTCGTGCTAAAAGTTGCAAAAGAATAGCACTGCCTCTACTAATTTACTGCTTGTATAAGCGCATGATTACGTGTTTGTTATTGAGATAATGGTTATCTTTTAAAAAAAATAATTTTTTTATTAAAAATTTACTTTTAATATTAATACATACCAAAAATCAAAAAATAATTTTAATATATATATATATATATGATGAACAACATTTTGACCATGTGCACTAAACAAGCTCTAATTATTTTAATAAAAACTAATTGTATGGCAGGCAATTCGGCACGACTTTCAATTGGTCAAACTTAGATTTAATTCACGTGATTGCAGGAAGATGGACATGGAATTCAAGCAGCATACAGTGTTAACGAAATTATCATGCTTTCCACCCTCCAAAAAAATAAAAATAAAAATAAAAAGAGGAAATTATCATGCTTTCGGTACTTTTGAGGGCAACATCCTCAGATTCATGGGCCTTTTCTTCTATCCACCACCAAAAGCTAGAGCTTTTCGACAACACCACGTTGGATGCGCCTTAAAAGAGGAGGCATACTAGTCCAACTTTAGACTATGAAATCCGGAGACTGGTATAATTAGCGAGGACATGTATGCTAACGTGGTTTAATCTTTATTTAAAATTGTTTTTGGTTTAAAAAATATTAAATTGATATTTTTAAATATTTTAATATAATTTTGTGTGATGTAAAAAGTAAAATAATTATAAAAAAATAATTTTAATATATTTTTAATTAAAAAATATTTTTAAAAAATATCATGTACTATATTATTAAACACGCACTCAATAATCTTAAGGCGAGTTTTATCCTAACAACATATTTTAAGTGCTTTGTTAATCAATATATACTATGACTTTATATTGATCTAATTGAAAAATCTCTCTTGCAATGTTGGTTAAAAAAATATACAACTTATAACTTTTTTTAAAATTTATTTTTTCAAATCACGATCGCAAAAGTTATCTTCATACCCTACACATAATAAATCTGATATGTTAATATGCATGGTTTGATTAATTTTATTCATGAAGATATTTTAAACTTTATTTTTAATACAAACAATATGAGATAAAATTTGCCTAATGTATGAAAATCCATTTCCTAAAAACATATAGGGCATAGAAAATTCATTGTAGCCCTAGATAAAGTTTATTATGGATAGTAACAGTGGATCAACTCTTATACCTTTCATCAAATCATCTAATAAGACCAACCTCAAGGTTAACATGGTCTTTTTTATGTAATTCATTTGTTATTTTTATTTTGATCATGCTACAAAGATCTATTTATTTTTTTTTAGAATAATAAATACTTTTACTACCTTTAAAAGCAAAAAAAAAAAATCATATAATTGGCTTTTAAGAGATTTTTTGAAATTTCACAATTTTTGGTATAGTAAATTTACTAAATTCCTCTTGGTGCCAGAATTAATTTAAGCTTCTTTTAGGGGTATTTTTGGATTTTCATATGGGTGTTTTCTTTGTAATCAAATTGGTACAAGGGAAAATTTTTCTTCTATAATAATTAAAAAAATATTAAAATTTCAAATTTGTCAAGCACAAGCCTTGCACATGGAAGCGCATGGAATGAGTCATGAAGCTTTGGAGACGCATGAATAGTTATCTAATGGTGGAAAAAAAATTTTCCTCGTGTTAGTCAATTTCTCATTGTTAGTATACATGTCTTGTAATCATTCAATTGGTTACACGCGACATTGACTTTATTCATGTAAATATATTTAATTTATTAATAAAAGCTTACTTATCTTTAATATTCATCTAATATTTGATTAATAAATTAAATATTTTATTAATGAATCTAGAATAAAGATAAAATACCTGAGACAAAAATGTTCTGCAAATAAAATTATAAAGTTATTATAATTATATGATTCATATTGCATCAAAGCATTGTTTCTAAAATGTTCTTGGTCAATGCTCTATTAAAACTGGATATTAATTAGAGTTGTTGAGACCGATACACATTACGTTCTTTTATTTATGAAAGAAAGCAATTACTTCTCATAAGTTGAGGTACGAGAAATAACTATAACTAATATATAGGTATTTGTTAGATGACATGTTCATTGAATTAACTTTTTTATGTTTGGTTTTTTCTTTTTCAATTTCATCCTTCAACATTGGATTAGTTGAAATATAGGCTTTGAAGTTTTTTAAATTTGTTGTTTCTGATCAACTGACTCAGGTCACAAGTTTAATGGTTTAACATGGGCTGACATCTTTTTTTTTCTTGTCTTCTTTTTTGTTTTCATCAATCAACATTTGTTTTTCTCATTTGACATTGGTTTTTTCTTGTTTTAAAATGTGTTTGCATCAATTAAGCATTATTTTTTTCTAATTTTTTTATTTGACCCACAGTAAAGTGTAAGTCATGTAGCTAGTTTTATATAATTAACGGAGGTTTTTCAGTCAACCTCACACATATTTGTACTTAGCCTCATGCTAGAAATTTATCTCCCTCTCATGCAATTTTGTTGCCTTCAATATTTTTTTTTTTAATGATCAGTTTCTAGGTTTAAGTATTATACAATGGACTATTTTTTTAATTAAATTTGAAATAGAATAAAACATAAACACAACTAAATTTATGAAGTGGCCTCAATTAATATGATTTTGAATGTATATTAAATGAATTTACAAGGGTAATTTCAGCACTGACCCAATAGTTTATAGTCAGGAAGCATTGAATTAAAAGAAAACTATAAGGACCCAGTGTAGGCATTGTGGTCTATGAGTAAATTTATTGTAGATTATAATAAGAAAGTGACCATTTTGCTCTTCGCTCCAAAATTATTGAGCCTTGCATGAGGGGTGAAATAATCTTTTCTAATGGTAAAAAAGTCATTTACTAATTGGACTGGGGCAAAAATGTCTTCACACATTTATTTAGCACGGTAAAATTATTTAATCACCCTTAAAAACTAAATTTTTTAAACCTAACTTTAGGAACTTTATACTCTTTTCAATTTTTTTAAATAGTAAAATGACACATTTTCCCTTAGAGTTAAATTTTTTATAACTTTGGTCTAGGGGACTTTATGTCTTTTCATTTTGGTATTTTTTGTAATAATTTGGTTATGAGAAGGGTTGTTCAGTAATTGACTTGGTATAGATATTATTAAAAAAACAAATTGTCTGGCATGTGCCACGCACACACTAGCATGTCAATTGTCCCATACCTTTTGGGTGGCACATGAGACATCATATGATGGTCATACGATGGCTTTCAAGGTAGCGTTCAATTTGTCTCGGCTTCCGTTCCATCCAGGTACAATGTGTGTTTCAAATGGATGTCTGATCTGGCGTGTACAACATTTTTTTTCCCTTTCTCCTCCTTGATTTCCATGTTGGCCATAGAAAAATTAAAAGCAGTCTTTCACTTTGTTATTTTTTTATATCAGGTCCCTAATCTTTTGATTATTATCTATTTTATTTGAGATGGTTTATGAAATTTGATTTTTTTTTCAATTCCATCATCCTTCAATTTTTTTTTATCAAAATTTGGTCTCCATTCTTTTAATTTATACTTATTTTATTTGAGATGATTTTTAGATTTTTTTTTAATTTCATCCTTTAAATTGTTTTCAACCAATTTGATCCTTATTATTTTAATTGTTATTTTTTTTTCCTTGATAGTTTTTTTTTTAGAAAAAATATCTATTTTTTTTATTTCATACTTCAATGTTTAATTTGTTGAAATTATGCTTTTTGATTGAGTCCAAGTCTAGGATTTCACGGGTTGCAAGTTTGAGAGATTAATACAGTTTTAAGAAATTCACCGTGGTTTGCTTCTTCTTCTTTTTTCTTTTCTTTTTTTTAAGCTCATATTTTTTTCAGTTTTTTCATTTAACATTTATTTAATTGGGAATTAGACTATTTTATTTTTATTTTCTTTCTATAGAATCTCTTACTAATTTTGATAATAACCTGAGTTATCTCGAATCTTTTTATTTTTCGCTCTTTGTTCAATTTAGCTTTTTTTAAAAAAATATTTTTAAAATAAA
>Ga0325402_1000865_pt1 | contig 23137 bp, 18 predicted proteins | sample PopdelMetagenome_22_FD_207212 | JGI IMG/M metagenome (GOLD analysis project Ga0325402, IMG submission 207212) | Populus deltoides microbial communities from Bellville, Georgia, United States - Xylem-PdKOR-R3 | ecosystem: Host-associated > Plants > Phyllosphere > Stem > Wood/Secondary xylem...
TTTTCTAATTTTTCTAATTTAATTTTTAGTTATCTTTAATAACTTTTTGTTTTTTACATTTATTATTATAAATAATTTTTAATCTATTTAATTAAATGCATTTAAGAATTTTCAATTATAATTTTTTTTTTCTCAGATTCAAAAAAACATGTCCAATCTGAAAACGCTTTCACATTCACTTTTTTGTGTTGAAAAAAGAATTTAACCGGCCCGCGACGAATGAGGGGTATGTAGTAAAGAAACAAAATTGGCAAAAGGGCAAAATTGAATAACTTTGAAAAATAGAAGAGCAAATGGATGATTTAAGCCAAGCATTAGTCAACAGAAAAGATAGCGGTAGCAGTGGCAGTATCTGGTACAGTTCTTGTTTCTGTAAGCAGTGATTCCACTTCCATCTCGTCTTATCTTTAGTTTACTAATTTTGTTTTGAATTGCTTAGATAAAACCTAGAAGTACATCTTGCTCATGTGCTATATATCTCCCCCATGTTCATTTATTTTCTTGCTTTTGTTGAGCAGTCAAGTCTTGCATTATTGTACTGCTATCGATATTGGGTAGTTGCTTTGCTTGTGCTGATTGTCTCTTGATATTGTACTATTGGGTTGTCAGAACCTGCATCATTGAACTGTTTCTAGTGCTGGTACTGGTTAGTTGACCTTTTGCTGGTCATTACTTTGCTCCCTGTTCTGTGATTCTGTTGACTTTTGAGTTCTTGATGTTACTCTGCGTAACTCTTACTCAGAAGAACTTGAAACTTCGAAGCTTCTTAGCTCTTGCTCTGGTTTGCACTCCATTTATGCTCGTAGTTATTGATTTTTTCAACAAAATTAACCCAGTGTCTGCATTATTTGACTGATTTTTTGTTGTTGGGCGTTTTATGGGTTGTTCACTTGATGATTTTTCTGTGGTTTTATTGGGAACTTTGCATACTGTTTCTTGATCTATTCCTTTACGGAATTTTTTTTGTTTCAATAATCCACGGCAATTTTTCCATAAATCTTGGTCACCACTATCTGTGTTGTAAGAAGTTGTTTATAGAAAAATGTCTTTGAGATATTGCTTCATGTGGCAACTGTGACACTTGGTGGGTCTTAGTGAAATATCTGTTTTTTTTTTTTTAATTTTTATATCCGTGTTGATGCTTAGCTGAAGTTTTGAACATGAAAACACAGAACAAGGATCTCAAGTAATTCCTTTATTGTCTGGGAACATTTATTGCCTCTTCAAGTTTTTGTTGCTTGGAAGCAATACGAAACCATCTTTTGAGTGTGAAGTTTGAGGGGATTACGGTATTTTTTTCAATTCTTGGACCGGTTTGTGCACAATCACTTGACGATGTGTTTATCTTGACTAGTTTCTTTCAGATTTACTATAAAGGAATATGGAGGACAAGTGTGCAATCAAGAAAGATGTCACTGAAGTAAATTTCTTCTGAATTACTTGTATCACTTCTGCTTTGTCTTAATGCATAATAATGTTCTTAATGGTGGGCATCTTCCTTCTTCTGTGGTGTTATCCAGTTAATAGGAAATACCCCTATGGTATATCTCAACAATATCTTGGATGGTTGCGTAGCCTGTATTGCTGCCAAGCTTGAGATGATGGAACCTTGCTTCAGTGTTAAAGACAGGTACACAACATGCTACCTTCAGAATTCTAGTGTCTTTTTAGTCCTTGTTGTCATTAGTGAAATAAATGCAGTTGTTATTCCATTTTTAATATGCAGGATTGCATATAGTATGATCAAAGATGCGGAAGATAAGGGCTTAATTACTCCGGGGAAGGTTAGTAAACAAAGTTCTCTAAATCTGAATACGTTTTTGTTGAGTTCGTTGTCTGATATCCACTCTCTACTCATTTTTAATAACACAAATTGAAACCCGTATATAGCTAATATATTGAATACTGCAAGCACATGAATGGTCGAAATCATAGGATAATTGCCAAATAGCTAGTTCTAATTGTTGAAGATTTCTACTAAAAATTTCCCTTTTTTCTGGTTGTTTGTGTTTCAAATTGACTGAAGACTGTCCTCATTGAACTTACAAGTGGTAACACGGGCATTGCATTAGCATCCATCGCTGCAGCCAAGGGTTACAAAGTTATCATTATCATGCCAGCTGCAAAAAGTATAGAGAGAAGAATAGTGATGTTGGCATTTGGAGCTGAGTTGCATCTCACAGATCCAACCATGGGCTATAAGGACGTCCTTAGAAAGGGTGAGGAGATACTAAAAGTCACACCTAATGGTTACATGCTTCATCAATTTGAAAATCCAGCCAATCCAAGGGTATTCTTCCTATCTGTATTTGTAATATGCTTTGCTGGGTTGAAAAGATTTAGGAATCACTTTATTTTCATTTATACAGACTCATTATGAAACCACCGGCCCTGAGATATGGAAAGATTCGGCAGGAAAAGTTGATGTCCTGGTTGCTGGGATAGGGACGGGTGGTACAGTAACAGGAGCAGGGAAATTTCTTAAGGAGAAAAAACCGGAGATTAAGGTTTTCTTCCGGGGGAGTGTGTGTGTGTGTGTGTGTGTGAAGAGCAGGTATCTGTCCTATAATCTCATTGCATGACTTTCTTTCATTTCACATCTAGGTCTATGGTGTAGAACCAGCAGAAAGTGCAGTCCTGAATGGAGAAAAACCTGGTAATTTCTGAATTGCTTCATGCTTTAAAGTGTTAATTCTTTCTTGAGATACCGTGATTAAAATTCTGTTACTATATCAATTTTCATGTAAGCCTGTCCAAAACTTGCAAAGTTCTCGTGATTTGAATGCATCCTGAATGGCGCTGCATTGCTTTCTTTTTCGTCACAGGTGCACATCTGATTCAAGGACTTGGCGCTGGCATTGTTCCTCCTGTTTTGGATATTGACCTCCTCGATGAAGTTATCAAAGTAAACCATTTCCGTTCAATTGATAACTCTTAAGATTATCTGCTTGAAATGCCACTCCTTTGGCTGTGCTTGTAATTTGAATTGAATGCTAATGGCGAGACTATGAGAAGAGAACGTGAAAGAAAATTTTAATAATTTTTGTAAATAAGTTTTTCCATCTCAGTCCTCAATTAATAATTGGGTACAGGATAGACAAGCAAACACTGGGTCTAAATCTAATTGAGTTGATTGGAGGTCCAGTAGAATGGACATAAGAGGGTAATCTTTTTAACATTTCTTTAGGAATCGTGTTTGTAAACTTACATGGTGCTGCTATCACACATTAGGTATCGAGTGATGAAGCTATTGATACCACCAAGCTGATTGCTTTGAAGGAAGGTTTGCTGGTATGTCCTAAACTTTCTTCAAGATTCCTTGTCATGGACATCATGTTTCTCTGTTTACGATGAAAACTTGTCGTTCTCCATGTAGGTGGGAATATCATCTGGTGCCGCAACAGCTGCTGCTATAAAGCTGGCCAAGAGACAGGAAAATGCTGGGAAACTCATCGTGGTGAGTCAGATGGGCTTGCTTCAAGTGGCATTTAGAAGGCACTGTAAATTTACTAATGCCATTTATTTTCTTGCCAATCAGGTGGTTTTTGCTAGTGCCGGGGAGCGATATATTTCCTCAAAGCTGTTCGATTCCATCAGGCATGAGGCAGAAACAATGACCTTTGATTAAGGTCTTACTGATTTTTCATTCGGGGGACCTAGTTAAACTATTGGTTTTTTTTGCGCAATTCCTTCCTGGAAGAACGTAATTCACACTGATTCTGGCCTCGTATGGGTTGGGGCTGTGCAACACAGGCCTGATTCCTTCAAAATTGTACCTCCTCCATGCAACATATGAATGCTTCATGGAGGAATGCTTCAAGCATAAGACTCTTAATAGACTTGATGTCAACTGTCTTGAAATTTTAAGATTGTAGAGCTCTTGCTTTTCAACCTGAGATGGCGACAGCATGATAGATTTGAAACCAAAATGCAGCACCTTAAACCAACAGCATCTGTGCGATTTTGTGCCTCTTGTCTGGTTTCTGTAACCTATTGAGCATGGATATTATGCCCACATTGAAGACAAACTCTCTATATTCCCTTTTTCTCTCCAACTGCATAATAATATGATAACTAGTGGTAATAAAAAGCGGCCATGCAGCAGTCATATTAACAGTGGAGTGGAAAACACCAAGCAGCTGACAATTGACCTAAATGAAGAGTAGCACAAGGTCAAGAGAGGAGGACCTGACTACTGACTACTTGCCTCCCTAAATATCTCGAGGTTCATGATAGAGACATAAGATATATTACAAGGTACAAAACAGCTGTTTGACAAGGTAGGATGGTATTCAGTGGATATCAGAATAGAAGAAGAATTTGGAGATATTGCCCTTAGGGGTAGGTCGAGAGGAACAAGGAAGTGGTTTATCATGAACAATTCCAAACAAGCTACGTTCTTTTCTTCTAAACCTATTAATATTTTATTATTTTCTTGACCTTACAAAGGCAAGTAAAGAAGAAAAGAACGAAGAAAAAACGAATATATGCATAATCAACTACTGCAAAATACTAAAAAATATACATGTAAGCATCCTAAAAGTCCAGTACGCCACTTCGAATCAAGAAAACACGGGAACTGTTCAAAAGAAAAAGACAATCTCTTGTATGTGGATGTGTGAATGTATGTATCTATGCATGAATGAATGTCTGTATGTATGTATATGTATTTATTTATCATCCCACAGCACACAACCAACTCCATGTCACATATTGCTTATTATATCTTCAGAGATAAAGATTCTACCGCCTGTTTGTTGTTTTTGTGTTTAAATTTTTTTTTGTTATAATTAAACTGTTTTAATATATTAATATTAAAAATAAATAAAAATTTATTTTAATATATTTTTAATTTAAAAATACTTTAAAAAACATTTTATATCCACCGGATGCTGTTTAAAGTTGGAAGTCCTTGTGTTTTATCCTCATAAATAAACAAATAACATGCCCAGACCTTGTGTTTGTCAATAGACGTGGTGTTGTTGTCAATTACTGGCATTGGAAAGTTTGACATTTCTCTACTGCTGACATCGGTGCTTGACATAGGGGGATTTCAAACTATTTTGACTGGATCAAAATCTGCAATTTTTATGGTTTCTGTACTGGGTATTTGACATTTCAAAGTTATTTCGCTGTTTCGTCCTCCTTTTTTACACTCACAAGGATATCATTTGACTTTTGAAGGCCCTCTGGGTAGGTTTTTCTTCAACTCTGCATCCCTTTCAAGCTTACTAGATTTTTAAAATCCCTTAGGCTTGGACATATCTTTCCCTTGTGACATTGACTAAAAGCTTTTGGTGATTACAAGTATCTATCTAATAATTGGAGTAATTCCAGTATTGTGTGCTTCCTTTCTATGAATCTTTTTGTGAAGTCTTATACTGTCAAGAGATATATCCATTTAGTGATTAGTTTTATATATGATAGCGAAATTGCCTGGTTAATTTTCTAGTTTACCACCTTATTAAAATGGTTTGTTGTTTGCTTAACTGTGTTTTTAGGTCCTAAATTCCAGCTTTTTTACTGCCATGTAAAACTAATTAATAACATGTACTTACAAGCCTGCAGTCTGCCTTTATAGAACTGATTGAGAGATCATTTTGATGAGAGGAATGTTTGTGACTGTTAAGTTTTGAATTTTTTTTCTTGCATAGTTTCTTCAATCTCACATTTTTTTTTACCTGTATCCAGGTTGTGTAGGAAAAATGGAGGACAATTGCGCAATTAAGAAAGATGTCACTGAGGTCATTTTTCTTCATGATTACTTTACACTTCTGATGTTTCCTTTTTTAGGTTAAATAACAGTGATCTTAATTTCAGTTTGTTTAATTTCTTTACTAGTTTAGGATGATTGTTGTCGTTGTTGTTAGTTTGTTTCCTTTCTGATTTCTGAAGTGTTTCTGTAGTTAATAGGAAATACCCCGATGGTATATCTCAACAATGTTGCGGATGGCTGCGTAGCCCGCATCGCTGCCAAGCTAGAAATGATGGAACCTCTTTCCAGTGTTAAAGACAGGCACGCGACTTGTTCCCTAAAGTTTCTATTTACTGGTTTTAATTTTTTATTCTGATATCTTGTATTGGACCCGGCTTGTTTCATTAATCATTTTGTGACATGTAGGATTGGACATAGCATGATCAAAGATGCAGAAGATAAGGGCCTTATTACGCCAGGCAAGGTTAGTTGTAGAGTCCTCCATAGCTAATTAGCTATAGATGTTTCGTAAGAATTGTGATATACTACTAGAGTCCATTTCAAGTCCATGATGTAAGGTAACCTCACATCAGACCTATCTAGACTTCTGAAATATTGAGAAAGGATGTTTGTGGAATTTTACTCCTTTAAGTGATGTGTGCTTACACGTGAATGGTTTGGATAGGTGATTGCTATATTTTGAATTTTGAAACGTATAATTTTCCTTAACCCTTTTCTGGCCATGTACCATCAAATTCATTGCAGACTGTGCTCATTGAGCCTACCAGTGGTAACACTGGCATTGCAGTAGCATTTATTGCTGCAGTGAAGGGGTACAAGGCTATCCTCATAATGCCAGCGACAATGAGTCTTGAGAGAAGAATTGTGCTGAGAGCTTTAGGAGCCGAGGTGTGCCTCACAGATCCAGCCAAGGGCTTTCAAGGGGTTCTTGACAAGTCTGATGAGATTTTAAATAATACTCCCAATGGCTATATGCTTCGGCAATTTGAAAATCCTGCCAATCCACAGGTATTCTATGCGACAACATCTTGTGGTGGGAAATGGATACTAGAATGCTGCATCTCTAAGTTTGTTATCTTTTGAGCAGATCCATTATGAAACCACAGGCCCAGAAATATGGAAGGACTCGAGAGGGAAAGTCGATGCATTTGTTGCTGGTATAGGGACCGGTGGTACAGTAACTGGAGCTGGGAAGTTCCTTAAACAGAAAAATCCAGAGATTAAGGTAGTCTTCTGTTTGGTTTGTGAGAGATAGACCAAGACAGCATGGTGACTGGCTATGTTAATGATACTTTTCACTTGTTTATGTCTAGGTGTACGGTATAGAACCAACAGAAAGTGCAGTCTTGAATGGAGGAAAACCCGGTGGGAACTCTTTATGTCATTCTTGATTTTATAGCTATTTAAAACTGCACAAGGAAACTTGTAATTCATTTACTGTTTCTGTATTTAAAAGAAGAGGAAGCATAGATTGATTACCAAACTAGATGTTCACTGTTGATTAACTGACCGAGACTACTATGTATTAATAAATTTGCAGATTGGTAGTCATCTAGTTGATCATGGAGATGTGCTGCTGATCTGATTGCATTTTAACTTTTAACTAAGATTTTAATATCCACAAATGTTGACCTTAATTACTGATTGACCTTAATTACTGATGTATTTTCACATGTGAAAGGTTCACATTGGATCCAAGGAATCGGTGCTGGTGTTGTCCCTCCTGTATTGGATGTTGACTTACTTGATGAAGTTGTTCAAGTAAGTATAAAATCCATTCTTATTCCACTTTCACTGAATTGAACATACATAATCATCTGCTTGAGCTGCAGTCCTGCTATATCCTTTTTCAATGTTCAAGAATCAGTTTACCCAGAGAACTATCCAAAATCCCATTCTAGGTTTGACCTTGGCAGATCCCTTTCTATGGAGCACAATATTTTTCTTTGGCCTTGCATACATGTCTTTACCAGGTTCATGATCCCAACCCAGAGTGGCTACGCCACCCCCACAACTTTAATATTGGAGTAGTTTCTTGGTCATTCAGACATCACAGTTTGATGCTTATTTGATTGTAGTTCTTGTGCATTTCAGGACCTAAGGACTAGTCTAAAAGGGAGTTTTTTTCTTTGAGGAACTCTTTTTTCTGGTTTTAGTTTTCTTGTTCTGATATTACAGAAGAGGAGAAACTCTCTTAAAACAAAAACGATATGAACATATTACTTTCATTAACTTCAGCGTTGCTTGGACTCTTTAGGTGTCAAGTGAGGAAGCCATTGATACAGCTAAACTGCTTGCCTTGAATGAAGGTTTGCTGGTAAGTTGACAAGTACTATCTCATTTGTGTTGTTGTTTTGTATAAAGACAAGGGGCAAAGGACTCTCAATCATTCTCTGCAATTTCTCAGTGATTTATTGGCTCGCACTAACAATGCAGAGTAGAGTACATAGCTTATATAGTCTTGATAAGAAAATTCTAGTCGTGACAGTACACTGTATCAAGTATTCTTGCTAGCATTTATTGAACAAGTTTAATACTTATCATTGATGGTCTTCAAAAATGACAGTCCCTTTTCTTTTATCACAAGAGACTTTGCATTCGGTCCGCCTTGCTTTCACCTTATGATACATATTATGAAATGTTTTTTATCTCTTTTCCCACACAGGTAGGGATTTCATCTGGTGCTGCAGCAGCCGCGGCAATAAAGGTGGCAAAGAGGCCAGAAAATGCTGGGAAACTCATCGTCGTGAGTGTGATTTTCTTCTTTAAATTTGGCACTTGAACTGCCTTGTAATTTAGTAACCCTAACACACACTAAATCCAATTCCATTTACTTAGTCATGCATTTTGCTTTTCATGCAGGTGATTTTCCCCAGCGCTGGCGAGCGCTATTTGTCTTCTGTGCTGTTTGATTCCGTTAGGGAAGAGGCAGAAAAGATGACCTATGATACTTGAGATGCTACACAAATTTTGGAGAACACTGCTTATAATTTCTGTGTCAATGGCTCAAAAATAATCAAATTGCTGCCCACTTGTTCGAATCATATTCTTAGCTGCAACATGAACTGGAAATCAGAAGACATTGATTAGTGACATTTCAAATGATTTTTCATGATGATATAAAACTGTTGTTGTTGTACACATGCATCCTCCCCATCATTTTCAGCTTTTCTCGCAGTGTTCACCAAAAGAATTGTCTCAAGGCCCTTTTCTTCTGAATTATCCAAGCCTGATTATTCTTGCTGATGAGTTTTTAATTTGGCATCAGATTAGGTGGTGTCATTGATGAATTTTAGAAGATCTTGCATAGCACATTACATGAGCCAGTTTATGTTTGAAAATGGAATCGCATGTTTTGACTTGTAACGATTTTGTGATGCTTCCGTAATGCATCACAAATGAACTAACACGTTCATGTTCATTAGTATAGTTGTAAACCTTGTCTGTTGACTCAAAAACCAGAGATTTAGTGCTTGATCTAAACTGAGTTAATGATTAAGAGTTGACTTAATTAGTATTTTTTTTATTTAGTTGACTCGGTCTAAACTCGACCAAATCAACATCAAGAAAAAAAAACTCATTTTAATAAAAATAATTACTCGAATTAAATCTTGCCCTAGTGATTCACATAAAAAAATATTAAAACTCATTTTAATAAAAATAATTACTCGAATTAAACTGCAGTTTCTCAGTGTTCTCAGCATTGCAATGGTTGATTCATTGTGGTTGACAATCCTTGATGCTTCGTCCCATTTCTTGTCAAGGTTTGTCAAATTTCATTTTCAAAAGAGGATATAGTGAGAATGAACTGAATCTATGCATGTATCTGACTTGATGCTTAATGTGGAAGGTCGCAAGGAGAGGCTATTGTATTGGAAATATTGAAGGGTTATCAGGCATTCACTCAGGTACTCGTAGGTTTATTTCGGTTGTTTTATAATGCCTTGTCAGTTCTTACCTCACCAAAGTAAATATTAGTCTCCTTTTCTTACAGTTACAGTGGGATTTTCAACATTGTATCAATTCCTTTACCTTACAATGGACTCGATGGTTTCCATGACTTAATTCTCAGGCATGTGGAGTGCTTCACGCTGTGGAACCTTTGAACTCTTTTCTAGCATCAACTTGCAAATTCACAATCAATTTTCCAAATGAAGCAGAAAAGAGGAGGTAATTTCATATTTCACTATATGATTTCTTACCTCACAATCACTCTGCAAATCCACGTTTCGAGGCATTAGTTGAACAGAGAGATAGCATAGTCCTTGCTCAAAAGAATGTGCAGATATTTAGTTTGGAATAGGGTTTGTGGCATACTTGTTTTACCTTAAAGGAACACTTGTTACCGCCATTTATTTGCTGATTGGATAAGTTAATTATGCTTGTCACAATTTATTTCTAGGTTATTTCTCAAATTTACTTTTTTTTCTTCCAAAACAAAAATAAAATATAGACTGACGACACGGAGAAGCAAGTCGAGGAGGATCTCAAACATATGAAAAAATCAAGCTGCAATTTTGGAGGAAATTCGAGATCTAATTGTACCCTATACGCCTGAAAATAGAGAAACAATGCAAATTCAAGGTCAAATTAAATGATTATTGGATGAAGTTGTATAAAAATTAAGTCCAAAGACATAATTAAAATTTTAATAGGCCACTTTGATGTAATTATGGGTTAAATTAAAGTTTAATTATGTTTAAGAATTAATTTAGATTCAATTGAAGGATTTGATTAAGTGCAAGGACTTAATTATATATTAAATGGGTCAAATTAATTTTATTAGAGGCTTAATTGGTGAAAAATTAAGTTTGGGAGCGCAATTCAGGCTTAATTTAGAAGATTTGAATTTTAGGTGACCGAATTTAATTTTTACCGAGTTAATTGGTTGAAATTAAGGGCAAAATTGCAAGAAAATTAAAGTTTTGGGGTCAATTAAGAGTCAAATTGAAATATTTCACAGCCAAGAACTAATCTGTAAAAGGCGCTGAATTATAGGGATTTAATTGACAAACACCGGGGGTGAAATTGAATAAATTAAAAGTTTAATGGTCAATTAGGGGCTAAATTGATGAAACTCGAGACCAAGGACTAAATTGAAAAGGGCGCACAAATACGGGGTTGATGTTGAAGTTTGTCTGGGGGCAAAATTGCATAAAATTAAAAGTTTGAAGCCAATCAGGGGTGTAATTTTTCTCTAGTGAAGACAAGATTGCCCTCTTCTATCCCCTATAAATAAGGGTGGATTTCATGGCCCAGGCATGAAGAAAATCGGGTCCAAAATCGGCTAAAAACCAGCTTCTTCCCCCTTTTCTGCTGCTAGCCAAATTTCTCCCTTTTTTTTATATCTTCGTCGCCTCATCAGCCTTAGCACCGTTGTGAACAATTACAGCACAACCTCCTCCACCAACCCATATTCTTGTCGGCAATAAAGGCAGCCACCGAGAATTTCTCTCTCCTGCAGATCTCCCATATCTTCTCCTCTCTCTTTGCCACCAGCCTCCACCATTGTGATCACCAGCCAGAAGTCGCTACTGCGCTAGGTAGCCTTCCCCTCTTCCTCCTGTTCTTCTTCCTTGTACATCGCGTTAACAGTAGGTGTAAATTATAATTCACTTCCTTCTGTTCATGCATGAACAATGGACATTGGGTTGGGCCAGTTCTGGCCCTGCGTAAATGGCTAGGCCGGGTCCAACCAAAAAAAAAAAGAAAAAAAGAGATCTGCCCAACCAAAATTTCCTGGGCTCGACCAAAAAAAAATAAAAGAAAAAAAGAGATCTACCCAACCCAACTTTCCTAGACTTTGCCCAATTAGCTAGGCCGACCTAACCCCCATATTTTATAATAATATAATATTAAAAAAAATTCAAAACATCCTTTCAAAAATTTGTGATTTTCTTGTATGTTTTTCTATCAATTTTGTTTAATATTGGGTTGTATTTTTACATTGTAAAATACAAATCTTGTATTAAAATACCCGGTTTTCTATGAAATATTTCTAAAAAATTAAAAAATATTAAAACTTTTAAATTAATTTCTCTTTTCAAAAAAAATAAAAAATATTTTGTTTTCATGCATACGGTCAAATCCTAAATCCTTTCAAAAATTTGTAATTTTCTTACATGTTTTTCTATCAATTTTGTTTAATATTGGGTTGTTTACATTGTAAAATACAAATCCAGTATTAAAATACCCGGTTTTCTATGAAATATTTCTAAAAAAATTTAAAAAAATATTAAAACTTTTAAATTAATTTCCCTTTTCAAAAAAATAAAAAATATTTTGTTTCCATGCATACAGTCAAATCCTAAATAGTTTTCCAAGCATAGTTTTTTAAAAAAATTGCATTTTTTCTCTCATGTTTCCACAAAGCAAAAAAAAAAATGGATATCATAACTAGTTTATGATCATCCATTAGGATTTGACCAAAATGTCAAAAACTATTTATCAATCATTTTTTATTAGGATCTAGATGTAGATTTTAATATCTGTGGGGTGTAAAACTACACAATAGAGTATACCCTCAGGTATTTAAGATACAAGGTATAAAATAAATGTGATGCTAAAATTTAGACTTTAGAATGGTTAGGATTAAACCCGATGAGATAGAGATTCTCTTACGAAGGGAGATTTGCCTTAAACTTTATAAAAAGACCAACAAATAGAAACCCGATTTAGAAAAACAATCAAACAACAATGCATCTTACCTTAGGTAGGGTGCACTAGGGGTAAGTGTCTTTCTCTTACACAAACAGTCCCTTACTCAGTCTCTCGCAGACCATATGTTCCTAGTAACTATAATACTAGGTGGCGTCTTCTGAATCTTAATCATAATTTTATGATTAAGCTCAAAACATTTTTCCTTCACAACAACAATATCTACTCATAAGGCATAAAAAGCTCGTCTTCACCCCCGAAGTCGCGCACCCTGCGACAATGCTATTTGATTCTTTATATATATAGTTTATTTCAATTGCTCATGCAATGTTGGCCTTAAGGACCCTTTTCAATATTGCTCATCGGTTGCACAATGTTTTGGGGCCATCGTGGGTTTTGGTATGTGGGTTACTTTTATTATTTGTTAGAAATAGATGGTGTTCACAACTTATAAGTTTATTTTCTAAAAATTATAGGTGTTGGAAACTCTAGCAGCTTTAGACCGAACAATTCATTCTCCGCATACGACCACACAGGTAATTCTGGAAAAATATGGTTTAGATTTGACAAATGGTTGTTTCTTGTTGGTCTTATTTGTGTGGAAAGTACATGTTGTGGAAAATTAAATAGAAGTTCTCATTAGGGGTAAGCAAATGGTGGTTGGTTTAAATAACTTTGAACCAAACCAAAAGTTTGAAATTATAAAAATAAAATATAATGGAGCAATGATTTTGTTTAAATTAATGCTTCAATTCGAGAAGCATATGCCTTCAACTCTCAAGAAGAAAAGCAATGTCTCTTGCGCTCAATACATGTTGCAAGTGATTCTAGTGGCAGTGCTGCCATGACAGTTTGAAGCATTAACAACAAACCCGCTGGAAATTTCAGTGGATGATCGACGAGTACAAGAGGTTTGAGCGGTTTGACAGGTCATATGGGTCACGGGATCTCTGATCGCAAGAAAAATCCCTAAAATATTTCAATAGAGGACGCCGATTTAACCAAGACAGGCGTCATTTTGACTCTGAAAAAGGACGCCCTTGTTGTTCCTATTGTGAAGAAGCAGGCCATTAAGTCCAAACTTGTTATAAGGTGTATGGATATTCAACAGGCCACCCAAAAGCAAGGTATGGTTCAGGCCCAAGACGTTTCAGCAACAATAACAAACATGCAGCTAATCATGTGTCCAAAGACTTCTCTAAAGAAGATGGACAACTAGTTGTTGGGATTTTGAAGGCTCAATTAAAATAGCTATTATCACTTCTTAACAACAAAAATAAAGGATTTGGCTCTCAAGCAAATGCTGTAACCAATCAAGGTTTGCCTGAAGTCACTTCTCGTAGTTGAATCATTGATAATGGGGCTACAAATCATATTTCTTCATCATCTAAATTATTTTTCGGCAAAGATAAAAAATGCTCATTACCTCTTGTACTACTACCTAGTAGAGAAAAGGCTAATATTGTTGTAAAAGGATCATTGCCTCTGAATTCCATCTAGTATTTATACGATGTGCTATGTGTACTTACATTCAAAGTAGATTTGATATTAGTCAGTCGTTTGACGAGAGACCTAAATTGTTCAGTAATGTTTTTTTCTTTATTGGTGTATTTTGCAGGATTTGGCTGCGGGGAGGATGATTGGTTTGGGTAAACAACATGACAGACTATATTATTTGGTGGCACTAGCGATGAAGAAATTCATGACCAACTATTCCTCACCCACAAACCGATCGGCCTGCAATCTCACCATCTCATCCATCGATCTATGGTATAATCGCTTACGCCATATGTCACCTCCTCATTTAAGTTTCATTGCCAAGAAATTTTTAATTTTTTTTTCGTTCAGTCTAATAATACTTGCCTTATATGTCTTTTAGCTAAGCAGGGTCGTTTACCTTTTAGTCCTAGTGTAATTTCTTCTATAAAACCTTTTGAGATAATTCATTGCGACATTAGGGGTTGTTATCAACACCCTTCTCTTTCTGGTGCTTATTACTTTTTTACTATTGTTGATGATTAGACATGTTTCACATGGATTTTCTTAATGCGACACAAAGATGAAACACAATGACTTTTAAAACACTGCTTTAGTTATGTTCTCACTCAATTTGAAACTCACATTTTTAAAAGTGACAATGGTGGAAAATTTATCTCCTTTTGTTCTTTCTTTCTAGATAATGGTGTTGTTTTTCAACATTTTTGTACTACACACCTCAACAAAATGGGGTTATGGAACGCAAACACTGCCACATCTTATAAGTAGCTCGAGCTTTGAGTTTTCAAGCTCAACTCCCTACCCAATTTTTTTGGGGGGGTGTGCTCTTACTGTTGTACATATCATCAATTAACTCCCTTCTTTGGTTCTTTCTTTCAAAACTCCTTTTGAACTTCTCTACACAAAACCACTTTTTTTTATCTCATCTTTGTGTCTTTGGTTGTTTAGCCTATGCTACTAATATCCCTGCTTCTCATAAATTTGACCACCATTCAATCCCTTCACTTTTTATCAATTATCCCATTGGTCAAAAGGCATACAAATTATTTGATTTGTCGACCAAAAAGATTTTCACTAGCTGCGATGTGAGATTCCATAAAAATATTTTTCCTTGTGCATTTGTCAAGCCTAACTATGTTCTTTCTCTTCCGAACACAAATTTTGGCCCAATTCCCCTTGTAACCCACGACACTTTTTTTTTCACTCCACACAATCATCATCCAACCACATTGTTGTCTCCTTCCCTCATTTCACAACCCACGCCTACCCCTCTCTCTTCTGTTAGAGCCAACATCTCCATATCCTCTAGCCATCCTACGCACATATACGCGTCGACCCAAGACTATTGCTTGATCTAACCCGTTCGATCATTCTGACCAAATGGATTGTTGCGACTCTTCCTCTCTTATTATCTCTGCAAGTCCATCACCGCCATCAATTTCACCCTCTCTGGTGCCCGAATCCTCTTTCAACCATCTTCCCCTCCAGTCTCCACAGTCACCTCTCTTCTCATCTGAAACCAATCTCGTACCCATTTCTAAACCCACTTTGTTTCGTCTCTTCAGCTGCCATACCAGTCCGCCGGTAAAACTCAATGATTATGTATGCTCCAATGTTTGCTCCGCCCAATTGTCCTCCTTATTGCCGAGTCCAACCAAATGTACATACTATCCACTAGCCAATTATGTTTCATATCACAGATATAAGCCTGCATATCTTGCTTTTGTTGCTCAAGTTAGTAATGTCATGGAACCCAACTCTTATTTGGAAGTCGTTGCTCATCCTGAGTGGTAGGAAGCCATACATTCTGAATTGCAAGCTCTCCAATACAATTACACTTGGTCTCTTACTCCACTCCCAACAGGCAAGACACCAATTGGCTGTCGATGGATATATAAAATTAAGCACCATTTAGATGGTTCTATCGAGAGATAGAGAACCTGATTGGTCGCAAAAGGCTTTATTTAGCTCGAAAGTGTTGATTATCAGGATACCTTTTCTCCCACTGCCAAGATTGTCTCAGTTTACTGCTTGCATGTGTTGGCCGCAGCTCATGACTGGTCCCTTCATCAACTGGACATCAACAATGCCTAAATTCACGGCGACATATTTGAGGAAATATATGTCTTCACTGCCAGGGCTTGTGTAACAGTGGGAGGAAACCTCGATGTGTCGACTTCATAAGTCATTGTATGGTTTGAAACAAGCGTTTCACCAATGGTTCGCCAAGTTCTCATAAGCTATTCACTCCGCTGGTTATGTACAATCTCAAGTCGATCATTCTCTATTCATTAACAATAAGGCAAGTCCTTCACTATAACTAAAAAATTTCTGCAAAGTCATTTTCATTTAAAGATCTTGGTGTTTTGAAATACTTTCTTGGTATTGAGGTTTATGCTTCTAAAAATAGGATTTTTATTTCCCAACATAAATATGCGTTAGAAATCATTAAGGATGCATGGCTGTTAGACGCGACCCCTATTGATAATCTTATAGAACAAGGTTTGAAATTATCAGACAAGAGCAACTTGTTTAAAGATCTGGGTCGATATAGAAGATTAGTCGGCAGATTAATTTACCTAACTGTTTTGAGACCATATATAACATATGTTGTACATGTCTTGAGTAGTTTTATGCACCAACCCCGAAAACTTCATATGAAAACAACTCTTCGAGCTGTCCGATATCTAAAAGGTGCACCTGGCCAAGGCCTATTCTTCTCTTCGAATAATGATTTCATGTTGAGAGCTTACTGTGACTTGGATTGGCCAGGTTGTCCACTCATTAGAAAATCTACTACAGGTTATTGTGTCTTTCTTGGACCTTCATTCATAATTTGGAGATTGAAACAACAGAAAATAGTTTCAATCTCTTCCACAGAGGCCAAATATCGTGCAATTACAGAAGCCTACTGTGAGTTGACATGGCTCCAATATCTATTAAGGAACTTGAGACTTTCACATTATGAATTTGCCTTGCTATATTGCAACAACAAGGTTGTCTTATATATTGCAACCAACCTAGTTTTTCATTCGAGAATTAGGCATTAGAGACAAGGTCCAAGATGGTTCCGTGATTGCAGGATATGTAAATTATGCACATCAATTAGCAAATGTCTTGAAGAACACTTGGGGAAAGAAATCTTTATTCCTATGATTCTTAAGTTAGAGGTAGGGGTGAGCAAAAAAACTGAAAAACTAATTAAACCGAGAAAACTGGAAAAAAAAATAACCGAAAAAACCGAACCGTGAAAAAAACCGATTAAAATTTTTAAAAAACCAATCGGTTCGGTTCGGTTTCGGTTTTAGAAGCCTGAAACCAAAAAAACTGAACCGAACCCAAATTGAAAAAACCAGAAAAAAACCGAGCCAAACTGAGCTAAACCAAAAAAACCGAGCTAAACCGGTTTGAACGGGTTTTTGTAAAAAAAACCGAACCGAACCGAAACTGGTCGGTTTCGGTTTAATTTTTTTTTAATTCGGTTTGGTTATTTTTTTTTTATAAAAACCGAACCGAACCGAAAATGATCACCCTCTAGTTAGAGTTGCAGGACATTCACTCTAGGGGGAGAGTTATGAAATTCACATCTTCCATATTAGGAATAGAATGGATAATCTGTATATATTAGCTTTTCTATTGTAATGCCTAATTTATAGGAAGACAACCTATAATTTAATAACTGATTCCTGATTTGTAAGAATGTTTAGAAGTCTCTTTGTATAAATACATGATGTGAGCAATAATATATTCATTCCAGCAAATTCAATCTCTCTCTCATCTTTTCAAAGCGGCCATGCAGCAGTCATATTAACAATGGAGATGGAAAATATCGTGCCTCCCTAAATATCTCAATTTACCTAATTGAAGAGCAGCACAAGGACTAGAGAGGAGGGCCTGACTGCTGCTACTTGCCTCCCTAAATATCTCAAGGTTCATGATAGAGACATAAGATATTACAAAGAAAAAATGAATATATTCATAATCAACAACTGCAAAATATTAAAAAATTTACATATAAGCATCCCAGTACGCTGCTTCGAAATCAAGAAAACACGGGAACTGTTCAAAAGAAAAGGACAATCTCTTGTATGTGGATGTGTGTGTGTGTGTGTGTGTGTGTGTGTATCTATGCATGACAGAATTTCTGAATGTATATGTATCTATTTATCATCCCAAGGCACACAGCCAGCTCCATTTCACATGTTGCTGATTATATCTTGGCCTTCTGGAGATAAAGATTCGACGGTGCTAAGACCACTATTTTCGAGAAAAAATCTAAAATTCTTTGTATTTTTTAATAAAATTGTTATAATATATTAATATCAAAATAAATTTTTAGAAATAAAAAAATATTATTCAATGCATATAAATAGACACATAACATGCTTAGACCTCCTGTGGTTGTCAATAGATGTGGTGTTGTTGTCAATTACTGGAATCGGAAAGTTTGACGTTTCTCTGCTGCTGATAATGGTGCTTGACTGTGTTGTCAATTTTCTAGTTTACCACCTTATTAAAATGTTTTGTTGTTTGCTTAACTGTGTTTTTAGGTCCTAAATTCCATCTTTTTTACTGCCATGTAAAACTAATTAATAACAGGTACCTGCAAGCCTGCAGTCTGCAGTCTGCCTATATAGAACTGATTGAAGAGATCATTTTGATGAGAGGAATGTTTGTGACTGTAAAGTTTTTATTTTTTTTTTCTTACATAGTTTCTTCAATCTAACATTTTTTTTTATCTGTTTCCAGGTTGTGTAGGAAAAATGGAGGACAACTGTGCAATTAAGAAAGATGTCACTGAGGTCATTTTTCTTCATGATTACTTTACATTCTAGTTTGGGATGATTGTTGTTATTGTTGTTGTTGTTAGTTTGTTTCCTATCTGTTTTCTGAAGTGTTTCTGTAGTTAATAGGAAATACCCCGATGGTATATCTCAACAATGTTGTGGATGGCTGCGTAGCCCGCATCGCTGCCAAGCTAGAAATGATGGAACCTCTTTCCAGTGTTAAAGACAGGCATGCGACTTGTTCCCTAAAGTTTATATTTACTGATTTTATTTTTTTATTCTGATATCTTGTATTGGACCCAGCTCGTTTCATTAATCATTTTGTGACATGTAGGATTGGACATAGCATGATCAAAGATGCAGAAGATAAGGGCCTTATTACGCCAGGCAAGGTTAGTTGTAGAGTCCTCCATAGCTAATTAACTATAGATGTTTTGTAAGAATTGTGATATACTATTAGAGTCCATTTCAAGTCCATGATGCCAGGTAACCTCACATCAGACCTATCTAGATTTCTGAAATATTGAGAATGGATGTTTGTGGAATTTTACTCCTTTAAGTGATGCGTACTTATGCGTGAATAGTTTGGATAGGTGATCGCGATCGCTATATTTTGAATTTTGAAACGTATAATTTTCCTTAACCCTTTTCTGGCCATGTACCATCAAATTCTTTGCAGACTGTGCTCATTGAGCCTACCGGTGGTAACACTGGCATTGGAGTAGCATTTATTGCTGCAGTGAAGGGGTACAAGGCTATCCTCGCAATGCCAGCGACAATGAGTCTTGAGAGAAGAATTGTGCTGAGAGCTTTAGGAGCCGAGGTGTCCCTCACAGATCCAGCCAAGGGCTTTCAAGGGGTTCTTGACAAGGCTGTTGAGATATTAAATAATACTCCCGATGGCTATATGCTTCGGCAATTTGAAAATCCTGCCAATCCACAGGTATTCTATGCGACAACATCTTGTGGTGGGAAATGGATACTAGAATGCTGCATCTCTAAGTTTGTTATCTTTTGAGCAGATCCATTATGAAACCACAGGCCCAGAAATATGGAAGGACTCCAGAGGGAAAGTCGATGCGTTTGTTGCTGGTGTAGGGACCGGTGGTACAGTGACTGGAGCTGGGAAGTTCCTTAAAGAGAAAAATCCAGAGATTAAGGTAGTCTTCTGTTTTGTTTGTGAGAGATAGAACAAGACAGCATGGTGACTGGTTATGTTAATGATACTTTTCACTTGTTTATGTCTAGGTGTATGGTGTAGAACCAACAGAAAGTGCAGTCTTGCATGGAGGAAAACCCGGTGGGAACTCTCTGTCATTCTCGATTTTATAGCTATTTAAAACTGCACAAGGAAACTTTTAATTCAGATTTTCACTATCTTACTGTTTCTGTATTTAAAAGAAGAGGAAGCATAAATTGATTACCAAACTAGATGTTCACTGTTGATTAACTGACCGAGACTACTATGTAGTAATAAATTTGCAGATTGTTAGTCATCTAGTTGATCATGGAGATGTGCTGCTGATCTGATTGCATTTTAACTTTTTACTAAGACGGTAATATCCACAAATGTTGACCTTAATTACTGACGTATTTTCACTTGTGAAAGGTCCACATCAGATCCAAGGAATCGGTGCTGGTATTGTCCCTCCTGTATTGGATGTTGACTTACTTGATGAAGTTGTTCGAGTAAGTATAAAATCCCTTCTTATTCCACTTTCACTGAATTGAATATACATAATCATCTGCTTGAGCTGCAGTCCTGTTATATCCTTTTTCAATATTCAAGAATTAGTTCACCCAGGGAACTATCCAAAGTCCCATTCTAGGTTTGACCTTGGCAAGGACCCTTTCTGTGGAGCACAATTTTTTCCTTTGGCCTTGCATACATGTCTTTACCAGGTTCATGATCCCAACCCAGAGTGGCTACGCCACCCCCACAACTTTAATATTGGAGTAGTTTCTTGGTCATTCAGACATCACAGTTTGAAGCTTATTTGATTGTAGTTCTTGTGCATTTCAGGACCTAAGGACTAGTCTAAAAGGGAGTTTTTTTCTTTGAGGAACTCTTTTTTCTGGTTTCACTTTTCTTGTTCTGATATTAAAGAAGAGGAGAAACTCTCTTAAAACAAAAACGATATGAACATATTACTTTCATTAACTTCAGCGTTGCTTTGACTCTTTAGGTGTCAAGTGAGGAAGCCATTGAAACTGCTAAATTGCTTGCCTTGAATGAAGGTTTGCTGGTAAGTCAACAGGCACTATCTCATTTGTGTTGTTGTTTTGTATAAAGACAAGGGGCAAAGGACTCTCAATCATTCTCTGCTAAATTTGGCACTTGAATGAAGGTTTGCTGCTCAATTGTTTTGTATAATGATGGTCCCTTTTCTATTATCACAAGAGACTTTGCATTCGGTCCACCTTGCTTTCACCTTATGATACAGATTATGAAATTGTTTTTTCCTCTATTCCCACACAGGTAGGGATTTCATCTGGTGCTGCAGCGGCTGCGGCAATAAAGGTGGCAAAGAGGCCAGAAAATGCTGGGAAACTCATCGCCGTGAGTGTGATTTTCTTCTTTAAATTTGGCACTTGAACTGCCTTGTAATTTAGTATCACACACACACACACACCAAATCCAATTCCATTTACTTAGTCGTGCATTTTGCTTTTCATGCAGGTGATCTTCCCCAGCGCTGGCGAGCGCTATTTGTCTTCTGTGCTGTTTGATTCCGTTAGGGAAGAGGCAGAAAAGATGACCTATGATACTTGAGATGCTACACAAATTTTGGAGAACGATAATAAATAAAGACAAATGTTGTTAACAACATGGGATACATGCTGTTGCTTCTAGATCTATGTCTAATCAAGGCCTAAGATTGAAGGATTTAAATGCCAGAGACCAAGATTGAGCGCGTTGTCAATTCAATGGGTTTTTCCCTCGAATTCTTGACTTTGAGCTCGATTAGGGAAGCTTTTGGGATTTTTTTTGTTGCTTTACCTCTGTCTTTGGTCTTTTTTTTTTTCCCTTCCATTTAACACCGGAGGAAGTAAAAACCATTTCCTTTTACTATTTCGTCCTACAATCTCAAATGCACAATCTTTGTGTTTTTGTGTAGGTTGCTCTGGTTTCTTCTTCAGGAATGTGTTGCTGTTTGGTATGCCCATGCGTTATATTAAATAAAGATTTTTGATTGATGAGAATGACCTAGGCATGTAGCTTCTGTCTCTGCAAATTTTCAGCACCTTATTTGTTTGCTCCACTTCTTTATGCTTGTTGCACTATGCATTTGTTCCTGCAGGTGAACGTCCGCTGCCAACAAGAAGCCTTGAAGAAACAACCTACGTCCTTCAAGAACTGGATCGTCTGACAATCCACTCGGAAACAGCATCTGTGCTACCTTGAAATAAATTCTTTCATCCTCTTAAATGTTGCCTATCAAGATTAATTTTACGAGACTTCAAATTGTTTTTTGGCATTAGCGATGCTAATCACAATTGAAAATCATGACCTAATTTACACGAGGATCTGCACTCTTCAAGGGGTGCTAAATCCTCGTCTGCAAAAGAATTAAGGGAGTTCCAAGATTCAAGAGATCAATGTGACACAATTTTGCTATGGCATTTAGTCTCTTTCGCCACTGATCATTTTAAGACAGAACGCTGATCATTTTAAGACAGAACGCTGATCATTCAGTAATGCTGCTCATATCGTTTTGATGATGATTTAGTGCTCCTCAATTCATATAATGTCTCGAAAAGACAGAAGGACATGGGAGATAACGAGAACAGAGAGAGGGAGAACTTATTAATCCGTTCCTTTCTTTATCCCAGACGCAATCATGCAGAACCATACAGTGCAGAAGGTAACAAAACTTGACTCTCAAGTAATTTATTTCATAGCCTATCAGAACTGGATCAAGAACTGGATCGTCTGACAATCCACTCGGAAACAGCATCTGTGCTACCTTGAAATAAATTCTTTCATCCTCTTAAATGTTGCCTATCAAGATTAATTTTACGAGACTTCAAATTGTTTTTTGGCATTAGCGATGCTAATCACAATTGAAAATCATGACCTAATTTACACGAGGATCTGCACTCTTCAAGGGGTGCTAAATCCTCGTCTGCAAAAGAATTAAGGGAGTTCCAAGATTCAAGAGATCAATGTGACACAATTTTGCTATGGCATTTAGTCTCTTTCGCCACTGATCATTTTAAGACAGAACGCTGATCATTTTAAGACAGAACGCTGATCATTCAGTAATGCTGCTCATATCGTTTTGATGATGATTTAGTGCTCCTCAATTCATATAATGTCTCGAAAAGACAGAAGGACATGGGAGATAACGAGAACAGAGAGAGGGAGAACTTATTAATCCGTTCCTTTCTTTATCCCAGACGCAATCATGCAGAACCATACAGTGCAGAAGGTAACAAAACTTGACTCTCAAGTAATTTATTTCATAGCCTATCAGAA
>Ga0325402_1000866_pt1 | contig 23119 bp, 15 predicted proteins | sample PopdelMetagenome_22_FD_207212 | JGI IMG/M metagenome (GOLD analysis project Ga0325402, IMG submission 207212) | Populus deltoides microbial communities from Bellville, Georgia, United States - Xylem-PdKOR-R3 | ecosystem: Host-associated > Plants > Phyllosphere > Stem > Wood/Secondary xylem...
ATTTATCAAATTTTCATTAATTTTTTTAATCCATTTATCAAATTTTCTAGGCTAAATAAATAACTCATTCTATGCCATATGTTAAATTAAATGTGTTTTTCAAATATACGAAAAAGATTTTCAAATGATATAGTGTTTTTAAAGGAACAAGACAAATTTAGAACTCAAATTATTTATTCGATTAGATTCAATAATTTTAATTAATTTAATAATAAAAAAAGTCAACAATAATAACAACAATAAAGCAAAACAACAATGACTAATTAATGAAATTAATAATCACTTGCTGATATTGTAAAAAACTATTGTCTACAGTACATTAGTATCAGTAAATGATGTCTTGACGCAGGCTTATCTCTTTTCAATTATAGATGTATTTACATTATGCATATATATATATATATATATATATATATATATATATATATATATATATATATATATATATAATTATATGTACTTAAAAACCATAATAAATCTTCAAGATAAATAAAAACTGGATAAAATAAATTGGATAAGCAAGGTTAAATATTTGCATTTATATTATCTTCTACTTCTTACTAGAAAAATTAACTTTTCACTATTGTGTTTAATTATCATTTACAATTTGTTTTTTATTTATCAATAATATATTTTTAAATTCGTCATATTAAACTAAATATTATATTTTCATTCATCATTTAATAAATTTTATAATATAAATAATCACATCCATAATACTAGTACCTTCTTCTTTTAAATTTAAAATTAACTTTAAATCCTACTCGTAGTGGAACGCGAATACATTGGCTAATTTTGTAAAAAAAAGCTAAGAGATATCATTAAAACACTAGGGCAATTCAATCTTTTTCATAGGATTTTTATGTCATTCTCATATTGATTATGGACAAATAAGTCTTTCAACATTTTATATACACAATGAAATGACTTAAATACAATTAAAAGAAAAAAAATAAAAACTGAGGTCTAGGGGTGTTTTAGAACTACATTGCCTTTAATTATATGCACAATTAAAAGAAAAAAAATAAATTGACGTTTAGTGGTTTTTTCATGTTTTCATTATAACATTTTGTTTATAATTAATGTGAGTAAGAGACAATTTAGTTTTTTAAGAAATATAAATATAATTTAAAAAAAAAAACTAAAAGTAGCTAGCATGTGCATCGCTTGCGCTAGCAAGTGGAAAACACTCGCGCTTTTTGTGCAACGCGTGTAACATCTTCTAGTAGCCAATGTCATCTTCCACAACGACATTGAAAATATCACATCGTCCTCTACCTAATGGTCAAGCACATGTTCGCGATAGAGTAACGATTGAGCTCTAGTGGATTTATTTTCCTTTCTTTCAATCTTTTCTCTCTCCTCACTTTGGATTTCATACTAGCCCTTTCACAAATTAAATGTCTCTTGTCAGTTTATATTTATATCAATTTTTATCTTTATTTTTTTAATGTTATTTGTTTTGCTTTTAATGCTTTTTAAAGTTGATTTTTTTTTTCAATTTCATCCATCGTATTTTATTTCATTTAATTTTAGTATCTGATTTGGTCTAATTATGTTGATTGCTATTTTTTAATTTTTATCCTTTTCTTGTTTGTTTTTTTTTTTTAATTTCTTCCCTTAATTTTTTGTTTCATTTAATTGTTATATCAAATTTGGTCCTTATTCTTTTATTTGGCTTTTTTAATCTTTTTTTTGATTTATTTTATTTTTTAATTTTGTCCATCAACATTTTGTTTTATTTAATTTTTATATCCAATTCGGCACATTCTTTATATTGCTCTTTGTTTTATTTTTTAATTTTGGATGATTAGGAATTTTTTTTCATGATTTTTTCATGTTTTACTTTTAGGGGGCAACTTTGATCTTTTTTATTTTTTAAAAAATTTATTTTTTTTCAATTTCATCATTTGATATTATGTTAGTAAGCCTTGAGCTTTGTGATTTTTTTTTTTATGTGGTGTTATCTCGATCTCATATCTTGGGTTGTGGGGTTAGTCGAGTAAATCTAACTTGACTTGGATTTTTTATGTTCTATTAATTCTTTTTTTTCTAGTTTCTCCTCTCATTATTTAATTTGCTTGAGAGTTAAACTCCATTATTTTAATTAATTTTTATGAACAGAGTTATCTTGATCTCACAATCAGCTACGAATGTAGCATGCTGACTCGAGTTAGGTTGTTGTGTTTTTTTTTAATTGATTTATTTTTCAGTTTATCTTTCAATATTTCTTTTGCTGGTAATTTAGGTTTGAATTTTTTGTAACTTTGTAAGGTTATCTTATTATCATTTTATTTTTTTTTTTTGTTATCAAATAAGATCATTGAAACTTATTAAAAATATTTAGAAGGTATTTTTTTAAAATATTTTTTTAATTAGTCATTGGCTTTTTTTAATCATATTATTAAATTAATCAAGATTATAAAAATATTATCATCATCTATGCTTTTTTTTTTACATTATGATAAATTTAACCCAACTCTAGCGACAAAGCATGGATCACCTATTTATTTGCATCAAGAAATAAACAAAAAGAAAAGAAGACGACTGAGAGTAGAAAATACTTGTATAAAGTTTTTATATAAGAGTAAAATACTATAAATAAATATGAAGATATTTTACCGTTCAATTAAACTGGATGTAAACCATTAAAATGAAACCACCCCAATAAGCAGAATTCAGCACCTAAACCCTGAACATTTGCATGTTCAAATGCCAATAAACGTTAAACAAATGAAAGAAAATAAAAAATATTACTAAACACAATGAAACACCATTCAAAGCGTCCAATCCCACTTTGCGTGAATTTTGCTTTGATATTTTACGCAGTTCACATTGAATACAAATTATGGACATTTTATATATTGTTAATCTATATACAGATCAAACAAATGATTGATGATGCAAGTATAATCAATATCTTGTATTGAGAAAATCAAAAGCTTGCTGTACAGTTTCAATGGATGCAAAAGCAGATGCTGGAAAGAAAGCAGGCATCTCCATTATCACTGTCCTCCCATCCCTTTCACCATTTGGGAAAAACGTAGACAAGTTATAGTCAACCTCCTTTCCCAACGCTAGCTAATCGATGGCAACATTGGGTTCATGTCAAATCCAGATCCCCCAAAACTACCAGGCTCGGCATGCTTAACCCTGCCAAAATAGCGGATGTGACGCAATAGCCTGGCTAGGAAGGTGTTATGACATATTGTTGAGCTATCACAGACAACTGCTACGTGTTTGCGCGCCCTTGTAATGGCAACATTCGTTCGCTTGCTATCCCCCAGGAATCCAACAGCTCCTAAGGTGTTTGAGCGGACCTGATAAACAGGGAAAGGTTAAATATAGTTTGCTATTTGAAATATGAGAAAATGATTTGCAACGATGGTATAGAGAGACCATTACTTAATGCCATTGATTATTAGAGGTCAACAGGTGGAAATGATCTATTTTTCTTCTCACAAGTATTTGAATGTGAAATGCAGGGTTATTCAGACCTACTTAGTTCAGAAAAAAATGGCCTACACAGTTGCCAGGCCAGCTTAAAGTAGCTGGGACTTGAAGGGTCATCTCACCCTCCAATGAGTTCCTATTCTACAATGCAATACAATATATCTCATGATACCAAGTCATGATCTGTGCAACTAGCCATGTAGAGAGGAGAGAACTGAGCAGTAAAAGGCCTCTGGATATATTCAGTTTTGATCGTATGCTCATAGTGACATTCAAGATAAAATTGCACCACCTTATGTCAATGATAAGATATGTCATCCCTACATGGAATAATCTAATAAATCATGCTTTTTAACATAGAAAGTCATCCCTACATGCAAGGACAGTTCTGGCTATTGAAGCAAATTGATCAAACATTAATATTATACACATTATTATATCTGGATCTACTATGCAAAAAGTTAGCTAAGGTTAGTTATATATATACATATTGAAATAGAATACGAAGCAACAACACAAGATTATAGTTCATGACAAATTTTTTCCCTTTCTCTAAAGCTAGTTCTCTCCTTTGTTCTATTATGATATCTCCTTTACAAACCTCTTCTACATCACAACCCCTGACATACTCTACCTTGATGGTGCAACCTCTTGCAACTCCAATATTGTCGGCTCTAGACCAGCAACACACAACAGCTGCAACCTTTAACATGTGCACCACTATCTCTCTCTAAAACTTGCAAACAAAAACTATATATTTTTTGGAAGGCACATGTTTAGCTCTTTTTATAGGTCAGGGCTTATTTTAATTCCTAAAAGGTAGCCAATCCTGTCCTGCTGAAACCATTATCACCAACAACACTTGTACCATGTGGGTGCAACATGACCAACTACTCACTAGCACACTAATTGCCTCCCTATTCGCTGAGTTATTGTCTCTAATCATTGATTATACTATATCCCATGCTATTTGGACAGCTCTAGCATCGACACTAGCCTCTCCCTTCGCAACACGCATTATGTCTATGCACTCAACCCTGATTGAGCTATGTTAGAAACCTGATTAAAGGCATCATTACCTTCTTACAACGTGGAAAGACATAATGATGAACTCATAGATGTTGGTAAACCTTTTGACCCATTAGATTTCAATCTTTACTTACTAAAAGGACCTTCTACAAAGTTTAAAGACCTTGTAACAACTCTTATGATTTGGAATGATTTGGAAAGAATCGGTATCTTTGACTAAACCGCACTCTTAATTTCTAAGTCATGAATTTGTCAGCAAACAACAATTTTTAGAACCTCTCTATTCAACAAGACAGTGATAACAAGACCCTCCAACCATTCACTCACCTTGCTTGCTCCATTGTTCCCCAACCAAGCTATAGTCATTACTCTAGTAATAACTTCTCCAATGACCATGGAGGGTTTGACTATCTTGGACAAGGTCATAGATAGCATGGTTGTGGTCCAACCCATAATTCCTCTAATAATTTTGAATCTTGACAACATCAGAATCAATCTACATCGCATCACCGTCCATGGTGTCAACTATATGGCAGTTGGGATTGTTTACTTTTTGGACCAACAATAGAGGTAATAATCATTCTCGATAGTCTTGATAGATTTTTGTACTCTTTTTTTCTAATTCTCCTCACTAGCACCTGAATACTAGAGCCACTCATCATGTCACTCCAAATATTACTAGTCTCTCATATGTAGAATCCATGTGCATGCCAATCCGACCATCATGATAAGGCCGGTAAAAAACTAAAATCATAAAGAAAGAAAAATCTGTAAAAATATTCTGCAGCGTTCCTAATTTTAATTTTAAGCAGAGGAAGGAATAGAGGTGTATTAGTTGTTAGTATAAAAGGAACTATACCATTGATATAATTACTGCATCAGCCTCTCGGCCTTGAAAGCTATCAATAGTTGCAATCTCTACACCATCCGCCTCTGGAAGTTCATCTAGCCTCTCCCTCAAGAGTTGTACCTGAGCAACATATGGTGATTGCACCGCAATAGCTGTTGGTCTAACACCTGCACAGTTGAATTAATTTAGCCAAGGAATTCATGGTGCCACAAAGGTAGGTTCTGTGAAACTAGGAATGATAGTCTAGAACCATTCCTTCATTTAGCACATATGAGACTATAAAAACTATTAAACAATACAGATGTTAAAAGAGGGAGGAGCAGTGAATTTACGAATCAAAGTAGTGTTTCTACAACATTACCATGTGATGCAGAAGACTAAACAGTGTTATAAAATACATTTTGTATAGTAAGTGCAATGTTTGGGAAATTACAAAAACGAATTTAAGTTCTATCTGTGACTTTAGCTCATCATTGAACAAATTTCTGATAACAATGGGAATGCTGAAACACATTAGCAGTTAATTTATATGTACGAGTAAAGAGCATTTTACCTGAAAAAATTAAAGAGGACACATGCTGCACAACAATATCTGCTTCGCCTTCATTATAAAATGAGCCTGTTCCAGCTGGGTCTAAATGCTCCTCACAGCCCACTGACAAACTTCCATATGGCATTCTTGTATCAAGCAACAGCAATGGGCATTGTGTGATCCAAGTGGGCTGCAACAACACATACAACAGTCAAGGAAATGCCTCACATCTCTAAAGTACAAATATTGCAAGGACAATTGCAACTTATCAGCTCCAAAAACTTTCAAAAAATCACATTGTGATCACAAAAACATTGAATTTCCATATGGTGATATTCAAGATTAATATGCCTTCAAGAAGTCGATGAAGTTACTATGTTGTCCATATAGCAGACATTTGTTAGTGTAAATGCTTCTAGAAAATAATTCATGTCACACATCATGAAAAAAAGTAGTGCTTCTAACGAAGTGCAAAAAGAAAAGGGAATATAGAGAGGGAGAGAATGATAGGTTCCACAAATCTATTCAGCTTGAAGTATTTTTCTTTATTTGCCAGTTTGACTTGTTACTGTCTCCTCTACAATTAATCAAGAAAGATGGTGTGGAAACTTAACCATATGCCATGGAGATCTTCATTGTGTAACTAACTACAAAAGCAACGGTAAGTGGGAGGATGGCCTACAACCTTCAAGAACCCAGGGAAAAATAGAGAAGAAAGTGTGGAAGAAGCATAAAAGATTTTTTACCTTAACAAATGGAGTATCTACAAGAAGATGTGAAGCGACAGTTGAAGACGACTTCAGTGATCCACTATACATCTCCTTTGAGGCCCAACTGGCAATTGCATCATTCATACGATATTGTGTTGTTAACTTGGTTGCAAGGACCCCTTCATGCAAAGTGGAAGCTCTTTCCAAGAGAGAGACTCCAAGGCCGCCCTCCAAGGCTTTTCTGGATAGGATCACTGGTGCAAGTTGGCATTGATCCCCAGCAAGAATACAACGTTTGCCCTGCAATATAGGAATCCAGCAAGAAGGTTCAATTGCCTGCCCTGCTTCATCCATAACAACCAGGTCAAAAGCATCCAGCCTTCGAATCAATGGATCCGCTGCTCCAGTGTTAGTGGCAAGCACTACCTGTGCACTCGAGAGCACCTCCCGCACAGTCTCTTTCTCCTTTTTCTTCAGTGTCTTTCCAAGCTGTTTCAAAAGCTGGCGTATACCAGCAGCTAAAGAATCATCCTTTAGACAATGACTCAGGTCTTTTCTTAAATCAGACTTCTTTCTTTCAAACTCTGTTCGGAATGCTGCAAGCTTAGAATTCACTATATCACCCAGAGACTTTGATGCAACTGCTGAAGAAATACGTGCTGGATTACCAACCCGCACAATGTTCAACCCAATATTTGATAGCTTCTCAACCATATTGTCAACAGCTGCATTCGTAGGTGCTGTCACCAGCACCCTTTCACCTTTCCCAACAGCAAGTGCAATAAGTTCCTTAAGCAAGCCTGACTTCCCAGTACCAGGAGGCCCCTGGATTATCAAAAATGGTCGTTTCTTGTTCAACCCCAGGGCAATTGCTCTTCGCTGGGAATCATCAAAAGGTTTCCCCAAATGTTCATCAAAGTCTGCTTCATCCCAACTTGCCAAATCATTCTCCTCCAACCAAGCAACATCTTCCTTATCACCAAATAATGTAGCCACAACAGCAATTGAAGGATTTTTCTTGTGCAGACCCTTCTTCTGAAGCAGCATCAGGGCCTCACAATTGCGCTTCAAAATAAGAACAGTACAATCTATTAATTATAGATGAATGTAAACTGCTGATACAACTGAAAAGAGAATCTGAGAAGCATGGAACAGAGATTTTCCACCATATTTTAACATGCAGTAGAGATGAATCACCCAACTATGTTCAAATGGTAGTCAGCATGCAGAACTTAAACAAAATTTTTGCTGGCAAGTATTAAAGTAGGTGGCAGACTGATGCCTATAACAAATGGCACCAAGAGAAGGCACCTAATCGTAATGACAATCTACACCTCATGTAATGGAGTGCTCATGGTTGTGATAATTGATCTCTGCAGAGAACTAAATTGACGAAGAAATTTGTGGTTGAGTTTTTCCCTTGGTAAATTGAAGCCCTGAGGCAACATTTCTATTGCATTGATGCACCATGAAGTCATTCCCCTATGATTTATGGGACGTTCAACACATTATAAAGTAACTGACTAAATTGAAAACAAAAAGAAGATAATGAAAAAAAGAAGAAGCATGAATACATGAATTGTTTGTTGTGCTCCGTTTGCTTTAAAACGTATTTTTAAGCTGACTCTCCCATTAAATTTTACTAACTTCTCACGTTTTGCTTATAACTTCACCCATTTTGCTTATACCAGTAGCAAAACGTGAGAGTTTTCTCTCTATCATGATATTACTTAAATGGTGTTCAACTCATATTTGGTGTGGTGCTTGCCACAGGTAGAATTAAGTGAAAGGAAAATCATAGGAGTCCTGCTATTGCTATCATTCACAGCACCACAGTTTGAGATGCTAAATGGATATAGTTTTTCAAGTTTTCTATGGAAGAGCTTCTTTAAATTCTTCAATGTTTCAGCAAATATAGCACAATGGTCTTTAAAAGAACAGTACTTTCAGCTGGTAATGGAGTTGGCAATTTGAAGAACAGTCAAAGGTACAAAAGGGATCAGAAACAAACCAAAAGGAATAAAATATCAAAGAAACCAATCCATTTGCTGAACAATGCTAAATGATCCAGCTCTTACAATCCAGAGAGGCTCAGAACCAAAGCTTCAGAATATCTATGAGTTCCCTATGTGAGTGAGACACAAATTACATAGAAAAAGTGACACCAAAACAGAAGTTTAGCATAACAGGGAGCTTAAGAATCCTAATGGTAAGAAAATGACTTCAGCATTATGTGTTAAGATAATTAATGTAGAATTGGATTGGAGTAATTTCTCTTAAAATCTTGATGTTATCAACACTTCCTTAGAAAGTTCTGAGCAGCCTAATTTAAAGTTGCGGAGCAAGATAGCTCATAATCAGGAGTAGGCGTATACACTTCAACTTCAGAATGCAACAGATTGTGTTGGTCTATGAGAGTGATGTTTACCTCTGAAAGCATGCATGCAAAGGATAACTATATATGATGCATGTAACAAATACCTCATATGTGACAGCATCAGCCAATCCATGAATACGATCAATGCGCACACTCTTGCCAGAGAGCTTAGAGAAGGTAGGATCACCATGACGAGATTCTAAAGCCACACTAATGCTGCAGCCATCTTCCCCAAGGTTGTTCACAAATCCCTGTAAGCAAGAAGTTGCACCGGCACCCCTGCTATCACATATTCTCACACAAACCATTTCTCCTGGCGAAAGGTTTGTAGGAGGCAGTCGATGATTTCCTTCAACTCGAAACAGTACCAAGTGCATTCCTCCTAATCCTGTATAAACAGCACAATTCCAATATTATTTAATTGGAATTTATTGTTTTAGTCAGCAAGTATGAGTTGCAGAGATCAAAGCATGGACAATCACTCTTGATATAGATAATTACTAAGTAACCTGTAGATGTGCTAACAGCATACAAGTTGCAGATGGTGTCACAGAGCTCTTGCTGACCCTGGCCATGGCTAACCAAGAATTCAATGGGTTTAGATGAATCAGAACTTTCATCAAGTGTAGGAACGGCATTCAGTTCTTCTTGCGTAAACTCCAATTCAGCATCCCTCTCTATACGAAGCAATTCAGACATTTGATTTGTGAACTCATTAATTCTGCCCTGTATAGCCTTAGCCTTCTCCAAGTTCATCCCTAAAACCCCTTGGAGAGGCTTTGATTGAGCAGCCTTCCTCGCAATTGCTCTATGCTGAGCTGCAGATGCACTATCTCAGTCCAAACTCTCATACATGTTCATTAGAAAACCACAGGTGCAATAAAGCAACTATGCACAATTTGAATTGCTTTCAGTTTGTATACAGCATTAAACAACTAGTTATTCTTCAAGTTTACAATTGAAATGGAAAGATCGTTGTGGTGCAATAAGCAAGATTTTATCAACCCAGTAACCAATCACTTTACATATGGAATTTCATAGCACAAACAAACCTAAAAAGCTCTATGACCCAGACTAACAGCCAATTCCTCCGAGATTCTAAGCTAACAAATAGACAAAGGTAAAGAAAGAAAACCTGAATTGGCAAGCTCCTTGAGCAACTTCCAAGACTCAGTCTCCTGCCAATCTTGAACCAACCCTTTACGCTTCAAGTCTTGAAGAACCTCCCTCAATTCTCTCTGGAAATGATCAAATAGCGTGGGATAATGAGTGCAGGCCTTCAAGCAAATAGCTTCGAGACCGAGAGGCATAGGAACAGCATTAAGGTAAGGCTGTGCTTGTATAACAAATGTCAAGCCAGGCCCCATTCTCTGTCTCAATTCCGTAAACTCCCCTTGCGCCTCGGCTGAAGCAAACTCTCTAGCCATTGCTCTCATTGCCTGAGAAATCCATTTCACGACACTCTTTCCAAGATCTTTACGCCCCAGTGGGTCTCCATTCTCCTTAAGCGTGCGCACGCTCATTTTCTTTTCTTGCTTTTCCACCACAACTTGCTTAGCAGAAGCAGGCGCAGGAGCATGGATATTACTAGTGCTGATACCACAAGAGCCTGTTGTATAAGGTTTAGTGATATCAATAAATGTGCTGCTGCTGCTGCTGCTGCTTTTGCTTCTGTTGAGCGATCTTCTCTTTTTTGTTGGGGTTCTGGGCTTCGTAGAACCATTACTGCTGCTGTTCCAAATGGTAAGTGATTGTTGGAATGTTGAAACAGAATGGAAATGGGATTTATGAGTAAGGAATTGTGGAGAAGAAATGGCTACATAACGAGGAAGCCGAGGTAGGCTCAAGCAATTCCCACTTGGAAGCTGCTTCAATAAAAAGCTGCTTGTTTCCATTTCTTTTTCAATCTGGAAACCAGCCCACCTCCCCCCACTCCCTCTCTTTTTTTTCCTTCCCTCTCTCTAGTTTCTATAACAACATTGCATCTCTAGCTTTGAACATCACACGCAAGACTATGATATTTCTTTCTTAATAATTCTTCGAGGTGTTTTTATTTATTGATATTGGTGATATTTTCTAGAGAGGAAATGTGGATTTTTGTTTCTTTATCAACACAACTGTTTTCAGATCAATTAATTTAAAAATGCACTTCTCACATCTTAAAAAAAAATTAATAAATATTAGTTTCCAGTTTAAATTTATAAAACTAAAAAATTAAATTTTTTTTCCTTCAAATCAACTTATTGTAAACAAAAATACATAATTATAAGGTAATTTGAAACATATTTGAAATCGTATTTTTAAAATTTAAAAAAAATTATATTTTTATTATTTGTGGTTATAAATTTGTTTGGAATGTATTTGAAATTATTTTTTTAAATTTAAAAAAATAAATTTTTTTTATTATTTTGATGTGTTTATATTAAAAATAATTTTTAAAAATATAATTTTAATATATTTTTAGAAAGAAAACATCTTAAACAACTTAAAAAGACAATGTTTTTATTTTTTTTAATTATAAAAAAAAGATTTTTTTTTTTTTTTTAGAACGAGAGAAAAGAGGGGTCGTTATGAGGAAAGTAGTGGGGCAGGGGAGATCTAACAAGTAGTGCTGTGATTGGCTGACCTCTTGATTTCAGTCGTCCGGTAGGCGTGGGTGTGTTGGACTGTGGGGTGGATTTGAGGTTAACGTGTTCCCTTACAGTTCTATCCTTTTCTTTTTCTTTTCCTCCCATTTATTTATTTTGTGGCCATTAGCATTTTTTCGTGGCATTAAAGGAATTTCGAGAATGCCACTTTCCAATTATAGTCCAGACATTGGGAGGAGAGGGCATGAGACAAATGGTCCCTCCTCCACCAGGAACATGTTAAGGTGGGGGATGAGCAACGTCAATATTTATTTATTTATTTATTTATTTATTTATTTCCAACTTTCATGTGAAGGAGATCATCTTCGAAAGGAACCAAGCTTTATATAATTTGTTTCAAGTTCAAGATATCCTATGGGTTTTGAGAACCAAAAAGGGGTGGTTCGGGTGGTCTGGTGTTCGAGATGATAATAATTGTAATTTAAAATATTTTTTATTTAAAAATATATTAAAATAATATTTTTTATTTTTTAAAAATTATTTTTGATATCAAAATCATCAGAAAATATAAAAAATTTTAATTTTTAATTTTTAAAATACGTCTAAATATTTTCATAAATAAAATTTATCTCGATTAAATTATTTATATTGGAATTGAAAATTCTTTTTTTTTTTACAACATAGAGAATATATCACTTAATGTTCAAATTAAATCTCTAAAAAAATGGAGGATACATTCTAAAAAACAAAGAGGTCATTATACCTATATCAAAGAATTTATTTCGTATCTTTATAAAAAAAAAAATCTTTTCTTTTCTTTTTTGTAAGGGCATCGTTCATTCATTCTGGTTGTGCCCATAAAATTAGAATATTATTTGGATGTTGTTATTCCCTTTTTCTTTTTCAATAGCTATTGTCACTTCATAATATTATTAAGTGACTAAATTAATTTTATTTTACAATTTTTTTCTTACAGTTAAATTGCATAACAATAAAAAAAAATCAAGTGTAAGAGTTTAGAGAAATTAAAAATTTTAAAAAGATGAATTTTAAGTGCTAACTTATGCTAATAATATAAATAATATCTTATGTCAATAATAGTATAAATATGGTATTTTTAATATTAAGAAAAAAAAGTAATACTACTAAAATGAAAACAAAAATTAACTTATACTGAGATGTAATATATATATATATATATATATATATATATATATATATATATGAAACTTAAGGAAATGGTCAATGATGACAATTTCATATATAATTTTCAAATATATTATTTTCTTTTTATTTTATTTTATTTTATTTTATACTTTCAATATTTTCTTATAATGATGTTAGACGCCTAACATTATTTTGCAAGTGTATATTAATGCTAGCTAAGTTAATAGAGAATTAAAAGTCAAATTTGAAATTAATCGATTAACTATATGTTATGTTTCTTGATTCTAGAGTAGCAATAACTCAAAATTAAAGTTAATTCGATAGAATTTCATAAAGAATCTCAAAAGTCTAAAGATTAATTATAAATAAGATATACAATTGAGTGTTTAAGACTTGATAATATTGTTAGTTATAAGCAAGTTAAGGAATTTTAGTTGGATTTAATCAATGCTAAAAACTGTAAATGTCAAAATAATTGGATTTGATTAGTGAAGAATTATTTGCATTAATGGAGATGAATTTATTAGATTGTTAGTTTATCCAAATTAGAGAAGTGTTTTTGTGAAACACGTTAGCAGTCTGTTAAGAACACAACAGACTAGGAAGCTTGAAAATAATATTTATCAAATATTATTATCCTTATCACAAGGATGTGTACATAAGAAAGGACAATTAGAAGCATTAAAAAAGGCAATATTTGCAATGGAGCAAGAGTGTCTAACAAACTAAGAAGTTATACAGAGTTTCATAGCATATACTCTTGACACGTAAGTGGAGTGTGAAGAAAATTCTCAAGAAAAATTGTTCGTTGAAGAGTTAAAGAGCCTGCAAATTTCTAGGGGGTTCCTATGTTAATTGTTAGCAACATAATATTTAGTTAAGATGATAATAGTTTAAAGATTGTCAAGTGTTCTGGTAAGCTATTGAGATAGAAGACAAAATTGAGTGTTTGTCTTAATAAGTAAGGTAATATAGATACAAAAAACTTGTAGTCGAAAATACTCCTCTTGTAATCTTTTAAACTAGTGAAAGTTGTCTACTTGGTTTTGGTTGCCCCGAAGGAGTTTTTATCTTTTGAAAAGTTCTTCAAAATATTTTTCTTTTGCAACCAAATAACTTGTTCATTAAAGTTTTTTGCAGTTATATTTATTTGGTTAGTGATTAGTATTTGTAAAGTGTTACTAGATTGCATCTTAACATACAAGGAATAGAAACGAGACTGTTAGGTGGTATTAGAGCAAGTTCACTCATTCTAGAGTGGGATCTATTTTCCATGTTGAACATATTAACACTGACATCACCATCATAATTCAACAATGAAAAGTATGCCTACTAAAAGGTGAGGATAAAAGATTTCCTCAAATCACTAGACGAGAAAGTTTGGTACTTAGTTGAGCATGGATAAACCAAGCCTGAAACTCTTTTCAGCAACTAGATCGACGACGAATCCGTTTATTATAATTGGAATAATAAAAGCCTAAATGTTATATTCATGGTAATGTCTCTTGATAAATTTAAAATAATCTTCAAATGTGAGATAACTAAGGAAGCTTGGGATATTCTTGAAGTTACTTACGAGGGAACCAAGACAAGGAAAATTCCAAATACTAACCTCAAGACTTGAAAAGATAAGAATGCAGAAAGATGAATCTTTTTAATGAGTTTTATGCAAAACTTAATAATATTGTAAATTCCAAGTTCAACCTAAGAAAAAAATTAAAGGACATGTGAATTGTAAAGAAGATTCTAGGATCCATACTTGAAAGATTTTGACCAAAGGTAACAGCCATAAAAGAAAGCAAGGATTTGTACACTTATATGTTGAATAATTTATAGGTTCCCTACAAACTTATAAATCTATATTGCCTCATCAAAACAAAAGGTAACTCCATTGCACTTAAATTAAAAAAGAACATGATTATTCTTCTGATAATGATCTTTACAGTGAAGTTATTGCTCTTATAGCTAGAAAATTTAGAAAATTCATGTTTAAGAAAAAGAACAATGGTAAAGATAAAAAAAAAAAAATTTTGCTAAAAAAATAGGTTAGAAAATGGAAGTAGATGTAAAACTAAATCTAAAAAAAGAGTTAAGTGTTTTGAATGCTTAACATATGGTCACTAAATAAATGAATGTCATAATTTCAAAAGAAATAAAGGAAAAGCCCTTAATGTTACATTAAACAATGAATCTGGTTGTGAAGATTCTAATTCATCATCTAATAATAAATTTACTTTAGTTGTTATTTTTGGTCTTGTTGATGGATGTACTAACATATACGAAATTATCAATACGTTAAGTGATTTTGACAAATATCAAATTGTTAACAGATCTAATAGTTTTGACATAAACCAAACTATTAGTTACTCTAGTGATTTAGATATTACTTCTGTTATTATCGATCATGGATTAAACTTATGATGAGTTATGTAAAGAAGTCGTAAAAGTCCAGAAATTTAATAAGAAGTTGTTCAATAAGCTACCAACTGTAGAGAACAAGAAGAACAATCTAGCTGAGGCTCTAAAGTTATCAAAAGTAAAGATATCTAGATTTCTCACCAACCTTAAAGAACTTTAAAAAAAAACCTGACATTGTGTAAGAAGATAAAGGAACAGTTAGCGACATAAAAACTTGAAGGATTGTTGAAAGATCTCAAGTTCAGCACTAATTGTACAAGTTTAGGATACATGATGCATGCAAATTTGATCAACAATACATTAGTAACCTCCTTTTCCAAAGGAAATACCTTTATAAAAGGTAAACTAAAAAAGATTGTCATGAATAGAGACTAGTCAAACAAATTCCAAATAGGTAATTTGAAAGGTAAGTTTATTTCTACTTGTAACAATATTGAATTATAGGATATGCAAAAATGAATCATTTTAATCTAGAAAATAAATTTGCTAATAAGAGTCTATATCTAGAATATAAAATTGACTTAATATTAAATCAATTATGTACTATAGAAAGGAGACTTGGCAAGTTAGCAGGTTTTGAGAAATTTCAAAAGTTTGAAAATTCTAACAAAGTAAAAATGAAAAATCAATGGGTAGTTAAGAAAAAGGCAATATATCTAGTAGCATTGATAACAATGAATAACAATTTGTGGTACTTAGATAGCGATTGTTCTAGACATATGTTACGAGATAAAAATTGGTAGAAAAAATTTGAATCTTTGAGTAGAGGATCAATGACCTATGAAGATGGAAGCACAACTACTATAGAAGGTAAATGAAGTATTGATATTCCTTGTTTACTTACTTTATAATGTTTTGTTTATAAATGGTTTTAAAGCTAACCTCCTAAGTAGAAATCAATTTCATTATGAGAATCATAATGTATTGTTTTCTAAAAATGAATGCAACATCTACAGTTTTGCTGACAAATGGATCATGAAACATATCAAAACCTTAGATAATTGTTATAGAGTTTCAACCTTGATCACCTTAGATTGTCATAAGTTAACACTAAATGATATTGATCTTTGGCATCAACGCCTTTGTTATATCAACTTTAAAGACTTGTCAAAGATCTTTAAAAGGAAAGCAGTAAGTGGTTTACCAAATATGCAAACAATCAAGAAAATGACATGTAAAGCATGTCGGGAAAGAAAACAAATTAAAGCTTAACACAAGAAGACTGCTGACATTCAAACCTTAAGATCTCTTGAATTGTTGTATATGGACCTAGTGGGTCCAACTCAATACATACTTAGGCTATTCTGTAAAGAGAAAAGTCTGAATCCTCTGATCTTACAAGGAAACTATTTATAAAAATACAAAAAGAAAAAAATATTTCCATCTCTAGAATTCGCAGTGACCATGACAAAGAATTTGAAAATAACAACTTTTCATCTTTTTTATGATGAACAATATATATATATATATATATATATATATATATATATATATATATAAAAATATATATCATAAATTATTTGCTCTTATTACTCCTCAATAAAATGGTATAGTTAAGAGAAATAACAGAGGTATACAAGAAATGTCTTGAGCTATGTTGAATAATAAGAAAGTTGCATTATACTTCTAGGGGGAAGTTATCAACACTAATATACACATTTTGAACTATGTTATGTTTAAACCTAGAACAAAACTCGCTTCTTATGAATTATGAAACAACAAAAATTCCACAATCAAATATTTTAGAATGTTTGAAAGTTCTTGCAATATCTTAAGATATTGAGAAAACTTATATAAGTTTGATAGCAAAAGTGATAAAGAATTATTTCTTAAATACTCATTTCACGGCAAAGCCTACATAGTTTACAACCTACAAACTCAAACTGTCATGAAATCAATTAATGTGGTTATTGATGATAATCTGAAGGAATATGTCAAGAAAAATCTCAATTAAATCATTGAGATAACTAAAGAGACCTCATCAAAACATAATGAAAAAAACTAAGAGGAGAGTTTTTCACACATTTCTAAGCAGTCATGAGCGAAATAACCTTTATCAAGAATAAAGAAACAATCATTCTAAGAATAACATTATTGAAAAATTGGATAAGGGTATAAGGTTAAGAAAAAAAGTTATCAATCAATTCTTGTGTGTGTGTGTGTGTACGTGTGTTATTTTTGATATATTGAGCCTAAGAAGGCTGAAGATTCCCTGTAAGATGAAAGTCAGATCAATATCATGTATGAGTAATTAAATCAGTTCATAAGAAATGATGTATGGGAACTGGTTCCCCATCCTAATAGTCACAATATAATTGGAACAAAATAGATCTTCAAGAACAAATTAGATGAGCATGGAGTAATTATCAGAAACAAAAGCAAGATTGGTGGCTCAAGGATACACTCAAGTTAAATAGATTGATTTTGATGAAACATTTACATCAGTAGCTCATTTGGAATCTATTGCAAGTTAAATAGCTTGCAATTGCTTGTCACTTGGATTTGAAACTATATCAATGGATGTGAAGAGTGTAGTCCTAAATGAAATTTGATAAAAAGAGATATATGTAGAACAACCCAAAGGTTTCACTAATTATTTGTTTCGTGATCATGTATACAGGTTAAAGAAAGCTCTCCATGGTCTAAAATAAGCACTGAGCATAGTACAAATGGTTAACAAAATATCTGATAGATAAAATTTTCAAAAAAGAACATGCTAACATAACTGTTTTCATAAAAAAAAAAACCTCATGGACATCTCTACTAATTGATGAAGTTTTGTTTGGAGCTACTCGTAATTCACTTTCTCATAAGTTTGCTAAAGAAATAAAATTAAAATTTGAAACGAGTATGATTGGTGAGTTAAACTTCTTCATTGACATACAAATTAGGTAGAGTGAAAATGAAAATTTTATTTTTTAATCCAAGTATGTTGGAGATATGGTTAAGAAGTTTGGCATGAAAGGAAAAAGTCATACTCATACACCTATGAGCACATCTATCAAAATCAACTTAGATTATATAGGTAAGTATGTTGATTCTATATTTTATAGAAGCATGATAAGGAGTCTATTTTACATTTCTACTTGTAGACCTCACATTGCTTTTAGTGTAAGTGTTTGTGCTAGATTTTAGTCTAATTCTAAAGAATCATATCTTACAGCAGTTAAAAGAATATTAAAATATCTTAGTGTTATAATTGAATATGGTGTATGATATTTAAAAGATTCAAACTTGAGTCTAGTTAGCTATTCAAATGTTGACTTGGCAGATAATATTGACAACAAAAAAAGCACTATTAGAGGTTGTTTTTATGTAAATGGCAACTTGGCATAATAGATGAGTAAGAAACAAAATTATATCTCATTGTCCATTATAAAAGCCAAGTATATTGTTGCAAGCAGTTGTTGCACACAACTTTTTTAGATGAAAAAGATGATAAAAGATCATGGTTTCTCTCAAGATACTATGACTATTTATTATGATAATTCTAGTGCAATTAGTATCTCTAAGAATCTTATGCAACATTCAAGAACCAAGCATACAAATATAAGACATTACTTCATTAAAGACTTAGTTGAATTAAATATTGTGTTACTAGAACATGTAAACCCTAAATATCAATTGGCTGATTTTTTCACAAAACTTGTAGATGGTCTAAGATTTGATTTTTTTTTAGGAAAGCCATTGGTGTATATGACATGCCCTAATTTTTAAAAGATAAAAAATTTGTAAATAAAAAAAATGTGTGTACAAAGTTTTGTTTTTATATGTCTTTCACACAAGTGACAAGTTGTTGACACTAAACACAAAAGCAAACCTTGTAAGTATACCTAATCTATACCTTTAAATCTCACAACTCTTATTTTGCTAGTATTGAGGAAAATCTTATTGGATATGGTCTTCACTTTTGAAATACTATTCTTTTGGAAGACCAAATAAATGTATTATTGTAAGCAATAAAAGGAATTCAAGTTGTTTTACTAACTATTAACAAAAGTAAAATTGATTTAAATGCAGGTATGCTAATAGTTAAGAGCATAGTTATCAAACCCGACCTGGGGGTTGACTCAACCAAGGGGCTGAGTCTTGAGTTTCATGGGTCAACCCGGAAAATTTTTTAAAAATATATTTAAAGTTTTAATATTTCATATGAAAAATTAAGAAAAAATCCATATTAATATAGGTTATACATGTTTTAAATAATGAAATTTTAAAGAATATTTTTTTTAAAAAAATTATCCCACATTGAAAAGAAACTATGTTATACTTTTAAATTGAAGTATTTAAACCATAAACGTTTTTTATCCCATATTGAAAAAACATTATTTCTTTCTTGTGAACATAGAGTATATATATTAAAGGGCTTCAAATCCCACGTTGAAAAGATATTAGTAAATAATGAAGTTTAAAAGATTATTTTAAAAGGTTTTTTATCCACATTGAAAAGATACTATGTTATCCTTTTAAATTGAAGTATTTAAACCAAAAAGATTTTTTTATCCCACATTAAAAAAACATAACTTCTTTTCTTGTAAACATAGAGTATATATACTAAAAGGCTTTAAATCCCACATTGAAAAAATAAAACATTCTTCTATTATTTATATAATGAACTTTGAAAAAGGTTAATAACCAACTAAAAAAATATATAAAAAAGATGGGTCTCTTGCTAGGAGAAAAAATACATTTGAAAAAAAAGAGTCTCTACCAGGTTTTGCCAGGTCGCCGAGGTCACAGGTCAACTGGGTTTTGCCTGGCTTTTGCTCATGTCAGTCTTTCACCTTACTCAGATCGGTCGAGCAACTGGGTCCACCAGGTCTCGGGTCGACCTGTCAGGCTAGTCCGAGTTTAATAGCTATAGGTCAAGGTTCTTTTTGGGCATTTCATATTTTTTTTCTACAATATAATTACTTCATTTCGCTTGGATTCAAATTTTCAAAAGCTTGACTTGAGGGGCTAATTTGTAAAGTTCAAATGGTTTTTTTGTATGTAATAATATTTGGGTCCTGAAGGTAGAGTAATATTTCTAAAATGAAACATAAAAAGCTGTTGATACGTATGATGCATGCATCAACAACTCCATTACTTTTAGGCGATGCATACGACTAACTTCGGTGGTAAAAAATGCTATTCCATAGTGTCATTTGATTCATCTTGGAATCCTCTTCCTCCTTGTGCGCATGTAGTTGATGGGCCTCTAATGCATCTGGCCCTCCACCATTTCATATCAGCCATTCAATTTCTTTTTCATTTGATTTTGTCCCTCATTTTTTTTTATTTGTTTTATTTTAATCTATTTCTCAAATTTTATTTTGTTTTTAATTGCATCATTTTTTTAATTTTTTTTTATCTATCAGATTTTGTCCTTATTCTTTTAATTTTTTTTTTATTTCAGATAGTTTTTGAATTTGTTTTCTTTTTCAATTTCACCTTATCATTTCTTCTCCTTTCATATTTGATGGTCATTCTATTTTTTTGCTTTATTTTTTTTTTAATTTCGGATTTTTTTTTAATTTTATTTTTTAACATTAAATTGGCTAATAATTGAAATTCTTAATTGAACCCAAGTTTTTAGTATCACGGTTGCAAATTTGGTATATTAATTTAAGTTTAGAAGATTTGCCCCGATCAATTAGTATGGGTTAATACAGTAAATATATATATATATATATATATATATATATATATATATATATATATATATAAGTTTTGTGTAAAATCAAAATTCACAAACATCTTTCCATTAAATTAAAAAAATCATTGAACCTCCAGGTCTAATTCATTTGGATATCGATGATTTAGAATTTTTGCAAATTAAAGGTGAAAAAAAGTATTATATTTTTTTTTATAGATTACTGTATAAGGTATTGTTATATCTATTTGTTTAAATGCAAATATGAGGGTTTTTTTAAATATTTAAACATTATAAGAATAACGTTAAAAATTAATTTGATAAGAAGATAAATGTAATAAGAAGTAATAAATGTGAAGAATACGAAGCACAATTTGGTGAATCATGTTTCCAAAATGGTATTATTCACCAAACTATTGCTCCTTATTCATCTTCACAAAAAGACATTACAGAATGTAAAAATTGAACATTAAAAAAAATGATAAATGTCATTTGATAAGTTTAAGAGCTCCTTAAACTTGTGGTGGAGACAATCCTAACTGCCAATTATGTATTTGATAAAGTACCTCATAAAAAAAATAGAAAAGACAATATATGAATTATAAAAAGGTAGATGGTCTTCTTACAAATACCTTAAAGTGTTGAGATGTCTTACAAAAATAGTAGTACTTGATCCTATAAAGGTCAATGACCTAGAAACGTGAATTTTGTATTTATCGGATATGTATATAATAGTAGTGCATATTAGTTTCTTGTACATAAGTCAAATATTAAGGATATTCATCTTAATATTATTATGAAATCAATGCATGCTATATTATTTGAAGATATTTTTTCATGGAAAGAAGCACAAGAAAATCATTCATTTAAAAGAACAATAACGCTCAAGTAATCATCATCAATCAGAGGATGATGAAGTTGAGTTTAGAAGGAATAAAAAGGCATTGGTCCTGATTTTCTAAAATACTTATTAGAAAATGAATCTTGAATCTACTCCAAGGCAATATCCTGTCCGGAAGCTTCCTATTGGAAGAAGGTGGACAATGGTGAAATTGAATCCATTATGAATAATCATACATGGTGTCATGGAGTGCACAACGTCGAATGACGGAGCTGCCTACTGGTAATGAGGGTGCTTAGGTTTAATCATAAAGTTAAAATTAGAGGGTTCATGAGTCGCTACCTAGTATTATAATTACTAAAAAACTTATTGGTCTATGAGAGTTCGGGTAAGAAGACTAGTTGTGCAAGGGAAAAACACATCACTCCCAGTGCACCTTACCTATGGTAAGTAGCATTGTTGATTAATTATTAATTTAATGCATGTTTCTATTTGTTGATTTCATCTAAAGTTCAAGGCAGATCTCCTTTCGTAAGGTAGTTTGTACCTTATTGGGTTAAATCCTAACCTTTTAAAGCCCAATGTTTAGCAATACATATATTTTTGTATTTTTTAATGTTTAATGCATGGGGGTATACTTTACAGTGTACTTTTATACCCTCAAATATTAAAGTCTACAACTAAATTCTAACATTTATCTTTATTAATTCATTTAGAGCCTGCTTGGCAGTGTGGTTGCGGTTGCTTTTCAAATAACTTTTCGTGCCAAAATGCATGTCAATGATGTATTTTTATTTTTTTAAAAATTATTTTTGACATCAGCACATCAAAACGATTCAAAACATATTAAATTTTAGCAAAAAAAAAATTTGAATTTTTTGGGAACGCGGTTTGCACTCCCAAACGGTGTCTTAATTTAATATTGGAAGTATGTATTACGTTGTAAAATTCATACCCCGAATATTAATTAAATTAATTAATTTTTATAGTATTTTTAAAATTTTGACCAAATCCTAATGAATAATCATAAACTAGTTATGATACTTATTAAATGATTTTTTTTTGTTTTTCAAAGTATGATAAAAATACAATTTTATTTATTTATTTTTATATAAAATATGAATGAGAAATTTTTTACAATTTAGTTATATGTATAGAAACAAAACATATTTTTGTATTTTGAAATGAAAAATTTTTTTAGAATTTTTGGATTTTTTTTGTAAATTTCAGAAAAAAACAAGAATTTTTAATACTGGTTCACTAACTTACCTGCACTAGAAACACATCACATTAAAAAGAAGAAGAAGAAAAAAAAAAGGGTTACCTAGACGATGATAATGACGTTGTGTATTAAAGTTAAAAATAAATAAAAAATATTATTTTAATATATTAAAAAAACTTTAAAAAATAATTACTGTAACAGACATAAACAGTAATTTAATACAATGACCAATCCAGTTTTTTTGGTGAATCATAAATCTAAATATTCAAAAATCCAAAAGTTGTCGAGGGCAAAGGA
>Ga0325402_1000867_pt1 | contig 23117 bp, 15 predicted proteins | sample PopdelMetagenome_22_FD_207212 | JGI IMG/M metagenome (GOLD analysis project Ga0325402, IMG submission 207212) | Populus deltoides microbial communities from Bellville, Georgia, United States - Xylem-PdKOR-R3 | ecosystem: Host-associated > Plants > Phyllosphere > Stem > Wood/Secondary xylem...
TTTTTTTTAATATTATCAATTCAAAATACGAGTTAGCAGTCAATCAATCAAAGTAATAGAAGATGGGCTGAGCTTGGAAGGTTTTAAAATCATTTGAGGAACATGCTAACTGCTGCATGGTTGGAGTCCAATCTGAGGAAATAGCCCACATCCTTAGAAGGCTGGGCTTCCTTCTTCTATTGTATAACATCCGTGGCCCATTCCAAAACCTGTTTTACTAATATTATATATTTACAATAATTCAAAATAGCTAAATAAGTTTGCCATACTCCCTTTTATTATAAATAATTTATTATTTTAAAAATATCAGAATTCATTTTTTGTATTACTTGGAAATGAGAAATTTTATGTTTCTCGGAAAATGAGAGAGATGACCATTATAAAATTTATTTTACTGATAATATTCTATTAGTTATTTTTTTATCTATTTTTTTTAAATACAACTAGAAAAGATAAATTCTAAGTTAAGATATTTTTTTTAATTTTTCATGCGTCATAGATTTTATTTTTTCTTTTCTTTTTGTGTTGGTTTTTTTTTAAAATGAATTTAGAAATTAATTAATAAAATATCACTTTTACTTTTAAATTTTTGGGAATTTATTACTCAGAAATATAAATCATTTTTAAAAAAAATACAATTTTTCATAAATCAGAACAATGAAATTCACCTTAGGGTCATGATAAAATTTTTATAAAATTAAAAGTCAAACACTAGTAGATAAAATTAAAATTAAACAAAAGAGAGAGAGAGAAAAGAAGATGTTTTAATTTTGACATGACCAAAATGCCATTTCGATAAACTTGAAGGAGATTTCTCTATCTCCCTCCATAAAACCACACCTAAACCCCTCTCTGTTAGGGTTTCTCCAATCCAGAAAATGGCAACTTCACTCTTCACTCGCTCTCTCCTCCTCCAAAAACCCACCTCACAAACCCTAGTCTCCTCCCTCCTCTCTCGCTCCTTCACTTCCCACTCCTCCACCTCCGCCGCCTGTTCCTCCTCTCTCCTCCGCCGCTTCCTCCGTCCTCTCTCCTCTGCAACCAACATCAATCGCTCCGTCTCTCGGATTTCAATCAGGTCGTTTTCTTCCAGTCAGAAATCGTCTTCCCTCAACGACCCAAGCCCTAACTGGTCTAATAGACCTCCAAAAGAGACTATTTTGCTTGATGGCTGTGATTTCGAGCATTGGCTCGTCGTTATGGAAAAGCCTGAGGGAGACCCCACTCGTGATGAGATCATCGATTCTTATATTAAAACTCTTGCTCAAGTTGTTGGCAGGTAATTTATTAAAGTTTAAACCTTTAATTTATTTCTCATTTAATTTAATTATTTTTTTTCTTTTGATTTTATTTTATTTAAGATTGGTTTTTCTTTTGTTATTTGAAATGTTGGTTTTCGTTTTAGCAATCACTGGTTTTTCTATTGATTTACTTTTAGTCTATTTCTATTGAAGTTAATTGGTTTAGTCATTTTCTAGTGTATTTGTGTTTTGTATTTGGTTGCTTATTATTGAGGGGTTGTGCGCGTGCGTGTTCGTGATTTTTTTTTTGGGTTTCTTTGTGATTATTTATAGTGCTAAATTTTTTTATTTGGTACGAGTGTTTGAGGTTTCTGATTGTGTACCTCACCAATTTCTGGAGGGGTTTGAGTGCATTTTAATAATACTCCTTTAAGGATCAAGAAGCTTGATTGCTTAATTGTTACTGTATCTGACTTTGATGAGAATTGTGTTTTATAGTTTAACATTTCAATATTGGGTTTTTGTGGTTTCTTTTTTTATTCTCCGAGATGCTTTTAATTTTGGAATTTTATATTTTGCATGCCTTCTTTTTTTAAGTGCGAGGATCGCTGTATAAAAACCTCTGATCTTACCAGAGTAATCTGGAAAGAAATGGGTTTTTGTGACGTGTGAAGTCTTGTTAATATAATTATTGTGGCTGTGTATGGCAGTGAGGAAGAAGCAAGGAGGAAGATCTATTCAGTTTCTACTCGATGCTACTATGCCTTTGGAGCTCTGGTGCCTGAAGAGGTTTCTTACAAGATTAAAGGTATATCTGCTTTTAAGAAGGGGCGATTGCAAAGGGGGCTGGGAATGACCCTGACCTTCCCAATGATGAAAACTGATCCCCATACCCTTAAATAATATCATGCATTTGGTCCATTTTAACCCAAAAACAACTTTCAGATTGATACTTCAAATATGTTTTCTTAACCTAGATGCATCCTTCCTAGAATGTAAAACTACCTCCCTTCACTTAAAAAGATGACTATCGATCCCTTTTCTTCAAGAACTGATAAAAATAGTTACCAAAAATGGAAAATTTTGCTCACTTTTATTTATCCTAAGAAAGCTTTTCTTGAAACATGTTCAAGTTGTTTTAGAGGAAAAAAAATTTGTTGCTGCTTTGAAGTGATTGGTTTATGATGTTATTTGTTTTTAAAAAGTTTGAATGTGATGGATGTGTTCTGTTGGTCACTTTTCCAGAATTGAAAAATGTCCGTTGGGTTCTTCCCGATTCATACCTGGATGTGAAGAACAAAGATTATGGAGGTAAGGAGCCTTTTTCTTTTGTACCTCTGTATGTTATACAAATTTATATTGTTGTAAATGCATGTTTTTCTGCATTGAGTAATTGAAAGTTCTGTGTGCATCTTGTTTTTAGTTATTTTTCTATCTTTAAGGAAACTTCTGGATCAAATGTGATGTGCACCAAGAAATCATGCTGAATATCTTGTCTCATTCTATGATAGTTGAAGCTCGTTCTTTTCAAGTTGGATGCAATTGTAACACTTCTAGATCTTGACCAGATGCAGAGAGTGCAAGAATTTTTTGTAAATTCACTAGGGTTTTGTCGGTAATATTTTCCAGGATTAGCTTTGCTATGTAGTTATCACGTTTGAGTGGCAGGTCTTTTTTTTAGGAAAAAAATAAACGGGTAAAAAAATTGCAGAACTCCATCAGGATTGTATCTTGCCAAATATTCTCTGATGCATTGCCAGTCAACTGCATTTGCTTGTTAAAAATAGCTTCACAACCTTCATTTTTAAACATAATTCCACACAGAAAGCTGCATTTTGTCTTTTCTCAGTAAGGGGATTAGGGATACAGATTATGGTGCCCTAATTATGTTCTTGTACTGCTAGGCTTTTGTTTGATTTCCACTGAGTCACACTAGGAATGGGTTTTTTCTTTTCTTTGAAACTGTGGTTATGAAAATAAGTTCTAATGCCTCCTTTTAATCATAAGTCATGGCTTTTAATATTTATTATTTGCGATTAAGTCATGACACTATGCTGTATATTATTGTTGCTTGACGATATTTTTCTATTAGGGGAGCCATTTATTGATGGGAAAGCTGTGCCCTATGACCCAAAATACCATGAGGAATGGATTAGGAACAATGCGAGGGCAAATGAAAGAAATAGGCGCAATGATCGACCTCGTAACGTCGACAGATCAAGGAACTTTGACAGAAGAATGGAAAACATGCAGCCGCGAGGTGGAGCTCCACCTCCTCCTATGGCTAATCAGGCTATGCGAAACCCTGCTCCCAACATGGCTGGACAACCACAAAACATGGGCAGACAAGGTGCACCACCGCAGCCACAAAACAACTACAGGGGACCAGGTGGACCGCCACCTAATAACTATAATATGGGTGGACCAGGTGGACCGCCACCTAACAACTATAATATGGGTGGACCAGGTGGACCGCCACCTAACAACTATAATATGGGTGGACCAGGTGGACCTCCACCTAACAACTATAATATGGGTGGGCAGCAGAACAATATGAGTAGGGTGCCACATAACATGCCCATGCAAAACTACATTCCTCCACAGAACAACATGCCCCCGCAGAACAATATGCCCCCTCAAAACTACACCCCCCAACAACACAACTACATTCCTCCGCAGAACAACATGCCTCCACGTAACAGCACAGGAGGATGGTCCAATGACATGCCTGGAAACATGCAACACAGCATCCAGAATGAGCCTGCCAATGGAGGCTACCAAGGTGGACCATCAAACTACCAGAACAAATACCCTCCAAGCCAGGATGCTGTGTAGATATGCAAAGATATTTCATATGTCTAGGGCTTGTTCAAGTTTTCGATGATGTTAGACCCTGTAGCAATTTTAAGGATAGGATTCAGTACCTGGTCTATCTGTTGGAAGTTGAAACCTGCCCACAGTTATGAAGGTAATGCTTTAAAGAAGGATAGAATCGTTTTTGCCTACCCTGTGTTTTGCTGCTGTTAGCTTGTGTCATATTGCCTTTCATGATGCTATTTCAGACCTGGTGTAATGCCAGGTTTGATACCTTACAAGTTTAATGTATAAGTCTGCCCTGATAGCTCATACCTACGTTGTTTTGTGGCAGTTAATTTTCTCATTCAAATTTCTTTTGAGCATATCTCTTCCGTCTCCTCGCATGTGGAAGGAATATATGGTGTATGCAAATTCTGGGCAGATGAGAATGTGGTCTTGTGAGCCCAAAGAGGGGTGCGGGACAGCAGCAGGGGGTAATCTCTGCTGATGTCGACGCATTCCTTGTCATTTGTCCACAAGATTGAGCTTGCCTTTAAGCACTAATCTCCACAACTAGATTTTCTTTTCTTTGGATGAACAGAATTTGGTTGTTTTGACAAGCAGCGTGAATGTGATAATATCCTATAGAAATCAGGAAAGCTGAAATGGACATTCTTGAAAATTAAATTCTGACATTGATAAATAGAACAGTTAATGTGCTCGTCAATCTTACGGTCCAGGGATCCTGCCCTTACCCATGTTTCGGGTAAGTTTCGCCTGGGGGTTGCATCTTAGAAAATCGACAATTCATCTATTGCCATGCTGCCAAAATTGATTCTTAAAATATTTTCCTTTTTTCGTGGGTTATGAACTTCGTTTCCACCAGAATTTGAAACGCATAACAGCGCAAGTTGCCCAACTGAGCTCTTGCCTTGAAGGGATGATATGGAATTCAACTAGCTTATTACATGTCAAAATTAGCAAATAAATAGATTCGGACAAAATGCGGCTTCTAGGGAAGAGGGAAAAGAAGAAGAAGAAAGAAAGATAAATATAGATATAAATATTACAGTGGGACATGGAAGAGATGTTGGGTTTCTCAAAACTGTAAATTAATTTTTTTTTTTTTTGGTTTCAAATATTTTATTAAATAGATATAGAGTTTAGGATTTATATAAAGATTACTTAAAAATTTGATATTTTTTTTTTACTTTGAATAATTGCTTCAATGTTGAGTTATTGTAAACCATAAGTCGTCTAAATGCTCACCTTCTAGTAGTAATCCATATGAACAATCAATAAAAAATCTCTAAAATCACATATATTATTTTCGGCTAATTTTAGAAATTTATTCAATGAAATCCTTACTTGATTGTTTCTAAATCTAGAATTGTAACTCCTTGTATTAATTACATTCTAGTTTTCAATTTCTAAAATTTATTTACAATCAAGTCATACTTTATTAATCATCTTATTTTAATTCTTGACTAATAATTCTTATGAGTGTGACTTATTATATTCTTCAATAAGTTGATCTAAATATAAATCATAATTTTAAATAAAATAGGATTAAATAAATTAATTTAATAATTGATTAATTTATATTTGAAGATGAAGTAAAATGTCTTTGGTATTTGTCATGATCCCTCAAATATTAGAAAAGTTATAAGTGATTTGACTTAACATTTTAGTAACCGGTTTCTCAATATAATTATTATTTTTTAATTAACAATGTTTTGATTTAGATATTTTAACCTGTAACGTGTCTTCTATATCATATCATGTTTATTTTCAATACCATATTCATTGATTCTTTAAATAAAATTTGAAACTTTTCTCAAATTTCATTTCACCTTTCTCAAGGATTTATAATTAATACCAAGGTTGTTAAAATCGCGAGTTGACTCTTAAAATCTTACGATTTTACGAGTCAACATGTATATAACGTGTCAAATCGGGTTAAAACTCGAAATCGGTCAAACTCGGTTAAAATCGGTAAAATCAGACCGATTTTATGAGTTTGACCGATTTCGACCGAGTTTGATCGATTTCGAGTTTTAACCCGCAAAAGTTAAAAAATTTACTGTCTCCCTATCCGAGTCCCTTGACACTCCACTATATAGTCCTCACTCCCCAATCTCCCATTTCCTCGTTGTCCAAATCTTAAATTTTTAATCTTAGCAGACTAACACCAGCATTAGAGGATCTTGGGTATGGAAAAGCCTTATACTGTATTTTAGGCTGGGAAGACATGATTAGAGGATCGAAACCATGGGAAGACAGAGGTAAATGGTGATGAATCAAAGGAGTAAAATAAGAGATATGAATACTTATAAAGAGAAATACTGTGTTTTAGACTAACCATTTGTTAACTACAAAGAGAGACGACAAATACTTAGAGAGAACTTGAAATACATGTCTTGGATGGTGGGGTATTTGGACATTATTTCTAGGACTTGTTACTAGCATAAAAAAGATAGAAGGTGAGGTGACATGTGATTAAATTGATGTCATTTTATATGTTTTTGTTCTTGTTATCACGGGTTCACTGTATTGGTCTCTATTAATTTTTTTTGAAGTTGGTGATATACCTTAGAATGTTGTATCATCTCACTAGTTGCCTGTAGTATGTTTCAAGACATGTCATCTAGAAAATGTTCTGAAACTCTATCAATAAAACATAATTGTTCAATCTTTTTTTTTTGTATTTTTAAGTTATTTAAACCATGTATGAATTTTTATTTGAATTATGTATTTGAAGGTGTTTGGATATTTGTATTATTTATTTCACTTTTATTTTAATTGTGTTATATTATTATTTACTATTTGACTGAAATTGTCAATATATAATTAGTTAAAATATTTTTTTTGCGATTTTACAATTTTATGATTCGAGTTTATATTGTATATTTCGTGTTGTGTCAAAAAAGCGTTTTTGACAACCTTGATCAATATTAATTGAAAACAAATGAAATATTTTTCCTAATTCATTTAGAATAATGAATTCTCTCTTTATTACTTAAATATCTTAATATAATTCATGTTAGGAGAGTCAAAATATAATACTCTCTGTATATAAGATAACTTTGTAATCTTAAATCTAAGGATTATTTACACAATCGTCACGTGAGTTTTTTCATAGACATATATGATATTTCAATATGAAATTCTTATGATAATTAATTCAGTGTACATATCATTTGACAAGTACCTACATATTAGTTCTAAATATCTTTCATACCTCAATTTACGAGAATAACTCTCCTTTCATAAAAAAAAAAAAACATAATATGTATTAATCTTAATAACTATAATTAATATCAAATCTTAATAACACATTGACCAGAAACATCTTAAAAATAATACTTTGATGCAATAATAATACTTTGATGCAATAAGAATTCTATAATTATAACAACTTTATAAGTTTATTTGTAAAATATTTTTGTTTCATGAACTTTAACTTTACTCTATATTTATTATTTAAATATTTAATAAATATTAAAAATAAATAAACTTTTATTAATAGATTAAATACATTTACATGTTACGGTAGAAATAAATCGGAGTGCTAGTGTCAATTCCAGTAGTTATCCTTTATAGAAAAGGCCCGGATTTCATCCCTTCCCAGACAGCGTCTGTGCAGGGGACGATTGCTCAAGTGTCAGCAACAACAGCAGGTGGATGGAAGTCATAATAGGAAAAAATGCAGCTTGAGTTTCAGTTGCTTCACAGGATGCAACTCTTTGCTCACTGTATTCATCTCAGCAAACGAGTGGAAAAGATGGTGCTGCCAAAGCTTTCCTAGTATTGGATTCAGTTTTTTTATTTTTGGCAGCTTGGATCTGATCCGCAAGTGAAGTTTCTCTTGGAACCTTTTCTCTCTTACTAATCTCTGCATTCAGTTTCTCCCAAGCTCGGCTAAGGGAAGGCGATGATGCCCCTTGACTAATCATCTGATCATCAGTGGATTTCTTCTTTCGAATCTATAGAGACAACATATAGCCCTTGTAAAGACAAACATATAAAAAAACAAAAAAAAAAAACATCAATGTGGAACAACATTTGATGTATAGGACCCACAAAGCGTGGTCTCATCTTGGAATTGCTTGTTTAATGCAAAAGATACCAAGAACAAAGATAGTAGCTGGATCATAGGAGCATATCCAACATCTACATATTAGGTTTTAACAAAAAGGATTATGAGTAACTAAACAGTGTACATGATAGACTGCTGTGTAAACGTCTTCCATAGTGTGGCTCCAACATGATCGATTAAAAATCAATTCTAAGTTCTAAATATATGATTCCTAATCTATGAAGTCAGTAAGACTCAATTATTCCTAATTCAATTCTTTGCATCAATGTGCACCCCAAAAAATCAAATTTCATATTCTTTTCCTCAAATTGATAGTGAGATTTTTCATGTTGCACTGTAGCCAGTAGGTTACCTTTGTTAATCTCTTCTTAAGTGTCAACTTTCGGGCAACAGATGACTCTTCTGTTTTTTTCTTTGATTTTCTGTGTGCCTTCCTCTTTGTTTCTTCTCTTTCCATTGCTTTCTCTTCCCGCTCTTTTCTCTTCTGAGCAACCCTTTCCATCTTTTCTTCTTTTTCCTTTTTTTCCCTCTCAACTTTTCTCTTTGCAATCTCCTCTCCCTTTGCCTTTTCCATGGCACCCTGAAGCTGCTTGAGAGTTATTTCTTTTTTTATTTTTTCGTATCCATCCCAGTCTAGCTCTTGTTGGTCAATGCCTCCTTCCTTAGCTGCTCTTGCTATTCTTTTAGTCCATGACAGAAAAAAATTCTCTCTCAGCCTTTTCCATTTCAAACGTTTACCCCAATGTTGTCTGAGCGAAGAACTTATCTTAGCCCTGATCGCTTCACTGCAAGGAATTTGTTTGAATTGTGATTTTCAGTCTGAAAAACTTGTGTGGCTGCAGAGCCTATAGAGATTATAGAATACTCTCAGCAAATATTAAAACCCTGAAATCCTTATTCATTGAGTCAGAGTCAAGATTCCTCATTCAAAAGATCATCTACTGAGTTAACTGAGCATAAATCATATCCAAATTCATTACTATAAGCTTCAATTTGAGGTCATTATCCACGTAATATTTTAAGTGGATATCGATGGAAATGTGGCTAATGTAGAACATCATGTATTTGGCAGTCCCATTTTTTCACATATAACTTTCACAACATTTGTTGAGTATATTTATAAAGATACTGGAGAGCATAAACTTTACCTATGAGCACGGGGATGCCCTGACATCTTCTTCCTAACCTGAAAATTGAGAGGAAATGAAATCAAGTTTTAGAGGAAAAACAAAAGTAATATACAAAGTAGGACAATTACTTGTCAAAAAGGAGAGAGAGGGGAAGTGTACTTGTTACCGTCTCAGACTCTATGCGAAATAAATAATAATCAAGCAGGTAAAAAGAATTCAAAGCATTCATCTGTATGGTAATGAAAAAAAAAAAAATGGTTTGTGGTATGAGCTTTATTTGCTATTCCAAGAGATGCAGCATATATGAGTGAACATACTCATCAGTGAAGATCTTAAATTTGAGGAAAAAACTGTTTAGTACTATAGTTAAACCATGCAATATGAACCCTAACTATTCCAAGAATTCCCTTGCACAGAAGACAAGCTGTAAAAAAACTAACTAATCCTTACATGACTTCACCTGGGGGTTTGTCAAGGCTTCAATTGTTCTTTGCTTTATCAGTGCACGTGTCTCTACAAAATAAAAGAAGTTAAAACTACAGGATTAATCAACTTCATTAAGCCTTGGAGGGAATTATTTGATATACACTTACCTGCAGTATGTTTTCTGCCTTTGTTCCATGGAATCCTCCCTTTGTTCCCATGTTTTTTCTTTCTTTTTCTTCTCTTTTTGGGAAGGTCATTGATAATTTCTGCAGGGTATTGGCATCCATCCGGTTGAACCTCCTCACTCATAGTCTGCTTCTCAGCTGGATCAAGAGGAAGTTTTGACTGGTAATGCTTGCTAGAACCTGTAGTCTCTCCGACATCATCACTGATTTGCAAGGCTACAAAATCATCAATTGTTGGGAAGGTACTAATAGAAGCATATGCGGGACATATTTTCTTCCCGATTGATGTACAATTGTTTGACTGTTGTACATTTGGTTGAAAATGTGTGTATTCCAACACATAACCCAGAGTTGGCCATAAAAGATTGTTTGGAACATGGCTGAATGTTAAATGGGGAACAGACAATCTCCTGAGAGATGGTTGAAAGGAAAAAGAGTCACATATTTTATAGAACTATCTATCCAGATACTATTGTCAGATCCTAAGCAAAACCATTCATCCATGTTGCAAACATCAATAATTATTATGATTGCAAGGTATGCAGACAAGTTCATGTTCTTTTATTTTCTACAACCTCACCAAAATGTCAATCTGGTGAAATCCTTCAAAGAATTTTGTAAGAGAATAGAACAAACTTGAAAAATCATTTAATTTGTATTTATAACAGGTAGCATCTTAAGTTCTGGAGATACATGCATATCAAAAGAAGGGTAGCTAAAGAGAGTTCCAATAGGTGGCCTCGTATCATGATCAGCTCTACGAGCTTTTTTTTCCATCTTGAGTAGTTTAAATTGCTTCTCAAGTTCTACACAAGTCAATGCAATCAACTAAAATCACCAAATATAACCAAGCTAATTCAGAATAGTCAATCAAAATCTACTAATGTGAGCAAATTTAGAGGGAATTCCAAGTTCCAGCCCATTTATTGCACACTCAAACTTCTTTCATGTTAAAAAAGTTGAATCATGCTGGTGGAACCTCATGAAACCAAAACCTTTGTTTGCATCCAAAATTGACAGATAATGCCACAAAAAACAATGACAGTGTCGGTTTTTTCTAGTTACAGCAATGCAGCACACTATCAATGCTAACAAAAGCATGCATTTTCATCGAATAAAATAAAATAAAATAAATTCCACTCATCAATTCAAAGTACAGTCAAAACCCATATTGAAACCAAACCCACAAAAAATTGAAGATTCTATTCACTTTTATCAATAATTTTCAGGAAGCAAGACTCCAAATTGAGAAACAAAAACAGAATTTGAAGCAAACCCATTTCCAAAAACAAGTCCTAAAGTATACCCCTAAGACACAAACTTACAAATGAAAGAATGACATTCTCAATGCATGTTCTCTGCTCCAGAAATTTCTGCGTGTGAGAGAGTGAGATAGAGTTCCTGCGGGGTATACTTAAGCCACCTTTTCTATTCAATTCTGAAAATGTGAAAGTTTAACAACAAATTTATTAAGCTGAAGTTTTTATTTTATTTTTTTATATAAAAAAAAGGGTGAGATAGTGAAGCAGAGGAGAGGGAGAGGCAATTGATGTTGGCCAAACATTTTGAGGATTGGATATATTCTACAGATAGTGTTTTATGCTGTGGTGGTAAAAAACATTTGTTTATAAATATGGTAAAATAATATTTTTTATTTTTTAAAATTTATTTTTAATATTAATAATAAAAAATATTATAAAAATTAATTTAAAATAAAAATAAAAAAATTCAATTTTTTAGAAGACCACAAAAACAAATAAAACTTCTAACTTGTTTGTTTTTTTATTTTAAAAGTGTTTTTTAAAAAATATTTTTTTATTTTTTTATTTTAAATTAATATTTTTTAATGTTTCTAAATTATTTTGATGTTAAAAATAAAAAATAAAATTTAAAAAATAAAAAATATATTATTTAAATATATTTTAATTTTTTTAAAAAAAAACTGAAATATCAAACTAACCCTTATTGCTTAAAAAGATTTTGGTGCCAACACTGTCAAGTGCTAGCTACTCTATTAAGCTTTTTTGCTAGGCCTCCGCTTTTTTCACCTTATGGACTTCGTAGATTTTCAGACCCGTTTTCCATTTGGATTTCATGTCCGACTTTAGACCATTCATACTCTTTTAGCTTAGGATATATCAATATTCCCAACGAAGGGATGGACACTTCCAAAGACATCACGACCTCTATTAATAACTAAACTTGATTAGTGAGAAAGGAATAGTTGTGATTTATCATCCCCAACTTTACCAAAAAAAATAACTAAGATATATGACAAGAAAGTTCGACTTTGAGTATTCTAAGAAAGAGATCTAGTTCTCAAGAAAATATTGCCCTTACTAGGAGAAAACCAGGGTAAATGGACACCAAACTACGAGGATCCTTATGTAGTGAAGAAGAATTTCTTATGAGGAGCTCTTAGATTGTCTAGAATAGATTAAGAAGATCTAGTTAAACTTGTAAATTTTGATTCTGAAAAAAGATATTATGCCTGACGTATCTAATTTTCTTTCTAAGTCAATAAAGTGAAGTTTGACCATAAATTCTTAGGTAAAGAACCTTTCTTTAAAAATTGCATGATCTCACAGCATTTGAAACCCTTTTTCGAAATAAAAATCTTGAAAAGAACTGGTTTTGTGCATGACTATAAGGAATGAATCATAATATATTCAAAATGAGATTTAAGCAATTCTAGATTAAAAGGTGACCAAACTAGACAAACCAAAGTTAACCTGGAGATAAAACCTGCCTCTGAAAAGCATTTTGAATTGCATGGATAAATGGTTGGTAATCCCCTGCAAGTTTTTTCAAAAAAGGATAAATTTTATCAATACTAACGATGTGTGTTTAAAATGAGAAAAGGTCATAGGAAGAAAAAAATGAAAATGATGGTTTGATGACACTCTAAGACTGAAGCAAAGGTCCCTAAACAAGACTCTTCATTAAGAAAGAGAGTCTACCCGAACAAAGTCCATAAGATGACTTCATGAAAGGAAAAGAGGCAGAAGCAAAGTGATCCTGAGTCTTTTAAAAATTTAAACTCTTTTTGAGCCTCAAAAACATCCATCTCTTTCATAGTCCATAGCTATATTATGTATTATATACCTTTAGAAGTCCTTTCTAATCAATCACACACACACCGGATTGATAAACAATGATCTTATAGTTCACGCGATATGATCAATAAATGGCAAATAAATTTTATTCGTGTAAAAAAAATGTAAATTCTAACATGAAGCAAAAAAGTTTATTCTATACAGATTTTTTCAAGTAAATACTTGAAACCTTCTTGAAAAACTAAAATAGAAGGTCACCTCTGGTAAAAGCTTGAACTAAAGACGAACCACATTCTGAAATTTGATAAAACCCTCCATGGGAATTGCTTAAGGAACTGTTTTGATGCATACATTGAAAGTTTTAGTTTTCATAAATAAAACCAAGTCTTTTGAAGTTTTTCTTCTTGAAAAATATGTATGTGCTAAAACAAAATCAAAAACAAAAAAAAAACCGTTAAAATGGAAAAGGCAATTAAAACATTGACATGAGCATAATAGTTAGCAGTGTCAAATTATATATTCAGTGAAGTAAAAAAGGGCTCCACAAGAAACAAAAGTTGGAGACTTCTTCCTAAAGATATGGTGGATAAGAGGGGCAACACAAAAAATGAATCCTAACTCAAGCATGCAAATTTGAACACATAAACGAGCTCATACTGGAAAAAGGAGTTCATATGAAACCAAAGAAAGGGTGTAACCTATGTTTCCAAACCAGGTAAGAAAGCATGCATTTAAACCCAAAACATTGCACAAGTTTTTATTTTTACAAAAGAACATTCTTGAAATCAGACTCAGACAAGTCAAAAGACTGATAAAAAAACGAGTCTTTGGGAAAGCTCTTGTTGAATGGGATCATTGAGATTCAGGGTTTTAGGCCAGCTGAGTTGAAAAAGAAAGCAGATTTTAGTTATAGTTAAAGAGAATCGCCAGATTGAGATTTTAGATTAACTAAACTGAAAACAAAGACCAAGGTTCTGGTTAAAAGGAATCGCCAGATTGAAATTTTAGGTTAACCGAGATGTAGACAGATTTTGATTTTGATTAAAGAAAATCATCACATTGGAATTTCAGGTTAACCGAGTTGTAGACAGAGATTTTGGTTATGGTTAAAGGGAATTGCTTGAAATTTCATATTAACCGAGCTATAGACAAATTTTGGTTATGGTTAAAGGGAATCACCAAATTAAAATTTCAGGTTAATCGAACTATAGATAAATTTTGGTTATGATTAAAGGAAATCACCATATTGGAATTTCAAGTTAACCAAGCTGTAGACAGAGATTTTGATTCTGGTTAAAGGGAATCACTAGATTGAAATTTTAGATTAATTGAGTCGTAGACAACTTTTTATTCTAGTTAAAGTAAATCGCTAGATTAGGATTTTAGGTTAACTAAGCTATAACATGAAATGTTTTGTTCTAAAGGAACCACTGAGATGCGGAATCTCAAATTCACCCTGCAATTAGAAAATACCAAGAAATTCAACCCTGCAATCAGGTTGCATCAAGTTTTCAAACCTCGCAATTAGGAGGTATTAGAGATTAAGGTTTTGGTTAAAAAGAATTGTCAGATTGGGATTTTAGGTTAACCAAACTGTAAACAATTTGATCATAGTTCTGGTTAAAGAGGATTGTTGTAAAGACATAGTTTTAGATCAACCAAACTAAAAGCTTTGAGAAGATTAGTTTTGAAGAACAATTTGTTTATCTTTACAAACTTACTACACAAAACACTTGACAAGTTTTTGCTCCGTAAGTATTATAAAGAGAGGACATCTATTGTTACCCATTTTGGAGCCCCATATAAAAAAAAAAAAAAGAGAAAATAAAAAAAATAAATTTTTTTTTTATATATATATATATATATATATATATATATATATATATATATATATATATATATATAACATCGAGAAAAGTATACTAAAATGCCCAAGAAATTGTTGGAAACTGGTTGAGGCAAATCAAATATATCAGATTGAAAAATTTAACAGTGTATTTTTTGATTGATAAAGGCCTGTTGGCAAGGAAAATTCAATTTGAGGAGAAAAATTTTAAATTGGATGTTTAAGGATTCCATTAAATGTTTTGAAGGTTTATTTGAATTTACTGAGGGTTTAATTGCAAAAAAAAATTATTTTCAAAATCAATTTAGACTTTAATCGGAAGAAATTAAAGTCCAGAGGTCGAATTGAAATTTTTACGAGTTAATTTAGTCAAATCAAAGGCTAAATTGGATAAATATTGAAGTTTGATAGGCAATCACGGACTTGATTGAAGAAATCTAAAACTAAGAACTAAACTAGAAAAGACACGTGAATATAAATGTTGAAATTGACCTAGTTAGGGTTAAATTGAAGAAATTAAAAATTTGTTGGTCAATTAAGGGTCAAAATACATAAATTCAGAACCAAAGATCAAAAGTAAAAAGTCGGCCAATTTAGGGGCTGGCAATTAAGGGTGTGTGTGCAATAATTGGAAGAACAAAGACTAAATTGAAACTTTGCCAAATCCTAAATTAAAAACTCTAATTTCTAGGGTTTTAACCCAGACAACTTGTCATTTAGCCTTTGTTGATTTTCTTCATTGACAATTCATAATGATAAGGTTGGAACCCTTCAAATGGCATGAAGCTTTTTTAAATGGAAGATGAACATTCTCTCTACAATCATATTTCCATGAAATTAGACGTTTACATCTTGATTTTTTCGTGGAAGTCCCTAACATTTTGTCCTTAATCAACCATCACTCAATATGCAGACTTGGGGTTGATTAGGTTGGCAACTTAAAACACATGAATGTTGAGCTACAGACCTCCAAATTAAGCAAGATTGGATTTCAATGAAAAGTGTGCATCCTTTCTACCAACTTCAACTGGTATTAGGCGACGATGATGCCATAACTGCTTCGACGAGGTCTTGAAAGTGGGCAACCCAGACAGTTTTGATAGTGTTGGCTGATCGAGTTAACAACTTTAAATGCATGAATGTTTAGCTATAGACCTTGAAATTGAGTAAGGTTGGATTTAAATTAAAGGTTTGTATTCCCTTAATAAACTTCAGTTGGTCTCAGGCGACAATGACATCATAATTATTCTGACAAGGCCTCGAAAATAAGTTACTTAGTCAGCCTCAACAATGCAACTATCTTGCAAAAATTGATTTGGTTTTCGTGTGTTTGCACACAAAGACTCCTCAAAGGGTCCTTATCAAGGGTTCACAACACTCCTCTCAAAATTAAGTGGTCAGAAAATGGATCTAAGACCTCTTAAAAACCTAAAAATACCCCCCCGAGCATGTTAAAAAAAACATAAAAGAAGGGAAAGAAAAAGAAAGATAAGAAAAAAAGAGTAATAGCAGTAAGAAATATAAAGTTAGAGATCCAAGTGTAAGAAACCAAGTTTTCTTAAGCCTTGTAAGAGGTAAAACTTTTCAAAAAAATCAAAGAGAGAGGTTGTTCTAGGTATTGCATATCCAAAAGTAGGCCTTTTATGATATGCTTTTGTTGTTATTTTACTTGTTTTGCTTTATATTTATGTTTATAAGCATAGAAAAAATGTTTGAATGCTCAACGAGCAATGTTGTATTTACCTCTTTGTTGTTGTGTGTTTTTTTTAATGATGTTATTTTAAAGGTTTTTTTTTTAATGTTTTTGATATATAAAGTTATTGTTTTAAGTTTGTTCTGATATATAATATTGTTTTAGTTTGTGTTTAACTTAAGTTATGCATGCTAATGTAATGGTATTTACCCTGCGTTTTTTAGGCCTATTCATGCACAAAATGGGTTCAGAATGTCAATTATGAATCCATGTTACATGAACATATAGGCTGTTTTAAGTTGATGGTTTTTTGAATTTGGTACCTCAAGCTTGATTTTGATGTTTTGATATTTTTGTTTGTGTTTTAGATTCAAACATATTTGTGTATGTTGTGTGACTTATTAAGATAAAGAAAGCATGTTTTAAAAGCCAAAAAGTGTTCATTTATGGGCTTGAAAATGGCTACTTTGTTGGGATTTTTCTATTGGGTTTTGGGCAATATTCTTCATGTTCTTGGGAAGAACATTAATTTAGACCCTTGATTTGAATCAGTTTTGGTCTATTCCTTGGCACTAGACACTTCTTTGGACTTGATTAGTCAATAATCTATAGTTTATTTGCATTAATAACATGCTTTAATGAGATTTAATCCAAGGGTTTTGTTTTGGTATCGAAACCTATTTTGGCCAAATAATGTTGAATCATTAATAATAAAAGTAAATGGATGTTATATTATTGATCATTGCATGGCTCTCAACATGTCTATAACCTTGTTTTGTCTATATATTTGGTTTGGCTTAAGGAGTTCTTTATGTTTTTCCCAAAAACATTGCCTTAGCTATATGATTATAACTTCTTTTGTTTCATTTCTTTGCACAGATGCCTCTCTTATGCATGATTAGTAAACAATCTAGTGTTTATTGTTATCAATAACACGTTTTAAATGATTTTTCATCCTAGGGTTTTGGTTTTTGAATCGAGATCCATTTTGACAAAATCGTTATGATTCCTTGATAATTGAAGTGAATGGGTGATAGATTATTGATCCTTTCATAATTTTCAACATATATGTGCTTTTGTTTTGATCAAATTTGGTCTGAATTTGAGTCCACATTATTGGGTTCATGTTAGGTGTTCTTTATGTTCTTCATTTTTTTTGTGTTTCATCCGTTTTGTTCAAGAATTTTTTAGTTTTTATGTTTTTTTACATCTGTTTTGTTTTTGCTTGAATTTCAAGTTCGTAAAATTCCAAAAGATTTTAGTATACGTTTCAAAAATACCAAAACAATTTTTGTTTAATATATTAGATTATAAACTTAAACAGAAGACATATTCCTGATATTAAATAAAAAGATATTTTATTTTATATATTGACATTAGACCAATTAGGTTTTTACCTAATAAGATAAGGACTTTCTTACCGATGATGATTTTTTTTCCAACCATAAACAGACAAATAATTATAAAACACAACATTTTATTAGTTTATATCAGGTAAATAAACAATGTAGCTTACTCTAGATAAGGTGTATTAGGAGTGCTAATACATTCTCTTTATGCAATCAGTTTTTATCCGAACTCTAGGACTAATTAAGGTTTCTAGTGACTAAACTACTAGTTGGCAACTCCCTTTTTTTACTGATAAAAAACAAGAATTTCTTGTCCTTTCCTCCCATAATATTCCTAACTATCCCTACCCGGTAAGATAATCATCACGACGCCGCATACGTGTAACATATAGTATGATGCAAGATTACAAAAATAACTTAAATGCCATATATGTCCCTTTTATGTTTAATATAGGGAAGGGTATGTGTGTGAGAGAGAGAGAGAGAGAGAGAGCTTAGAGTTAATGAATCATTAAAACATTTAATTGAAATGCATTCTTTACTGTATCTTTTATAGAGTTGGAATCGAACGAATTATCAATATCAACTAGCATATTGGCCTGAGCTCTATAGCGGGTTAATAACATTTTTTTTTTCAAATGTAAAACAAATATGAAAAGTATAGAGAATATTTTAAGTGTCTTGGGTTTGACTGTGGAGCCAGACCCAATATCCTTGGATCGGGTTACACAGCTAAACCCAAAAGCTTTGGGTCTGGCTGTCGAGCCAGATACAATATCCTAAAAAAAATAAAATTGGAAATATCTTAAAAGAAAAAAAAATTAAAGTTAAAGAAATTCCTTTACTTTAGGAGTAAGCCTAAATATTAAAACTCTAACATTATAACCATATAGTCGAAACTTTAATAACCCACCGCTTACTATCCTCCACCAAACCAAACACACACCTAACCACCGCTTCATCCACTCCTTCTATGTCCACCACAACTTGAACCAATAACATTGGGTCTTATTGCAGAGATAGACTCAAAAGCATTATTTATTGCTGCCGAGCCAAACCCAATAACATTGGGTCTATCTTCGCAACCAATTGGGTCTGTCTTTGCAGCCAAATCCAAGGCATCACATCAAAATAATACAAAAATATCAAAAAATGTTTATTTGAATTAAAGAAAAAAAATTCAAAATTTTTAAAGAATTTTTGAAATGCAAAACAAACATGTGTTAAGAAAATTCAGTCCAACCTCAAATGAAAAATAAATTATCATCACCAAACTTTTGTACAATATAAAAAAGTTCCATCAATTTATTTTCTCTTTACGATATGAAAAAAAAATAAAAGAAAAGAAAAAAAATGAAAATATCTTAAAAGAAAAAAATTAAAAGGAAAGAAATTACTTTACTTTAGGAGAAAGCCTAAAAATTAAAACTCTAACATTAAAAGGAGTCGAAACTTTCATAGCCCACCGCTCATTCTCCTCCACTAAATCAAACACACACTTAACCACCGCTTCATCCACTCCTTTTATGTCAACCATAACTTGAACCAGTAGCATTGAGTTTTGCTTCTTATCATATTGGCTGCGGAACCAACACAATAACAATGAGTCTGACAGTGGAGCCAGACCCAATATCCTTGGGTTTGACGACTAAACTAGACCTAATAGTCTCGGGTACAATGGCCGAGCTAGACCCCATAGCCTTGGGTATGGCGGCTAGCCATACCTAATATCCTTGGGTTTGGTCGCCGAGCCAGACCAAATAGCCTTGGTCTGCAGCCCAGCCAGACCAATAGTATTGGGTGTGGCTCCGCGACCAAATCCAATACTATTGGGTGTGGTTAGGCCACCAGATCCAAGGATATTGGGTCTGGCTACGCAACTAGACCCAAAATTATTTTTGACCTGCTGCGGAGCGCAGACAAATATGCTAGTTATTATATTATTATGTAACAATTATTTTTTAAAATATTTTTTTAAAAAAATATATATTAAGATAATATTTTTTAATTTTTTAAAATCTAGTTTTTATATCATCACATCAAAATAATACAAAAATATAAAAAAATATTAATTTGAAGTAAAGAAAAAAAATAAAATAAAATTCAAATTTTTTAAAAAACATTTTTGAAATACAAAAACAAACATGCTTTCATTAGAAAATTCAATCCAACCTCAAATGAAAAAAATTATCATCACCCAACTTTTGTACAATATAAAAAAAAATTCCATCAATTTATTTTCTCTTTACAATATGAAAAAAAATAAGAGAAAAGAAAAAAGATTTAAAGAGGAAAAAAAATTGGAAATACCTTAAAAGGAAAAAACTTAAAGGCAATGAAATTAGTTGTTGGTGTATTGGGCGCTGCTATGCTATGCGCTATTCATGGTGCTACTATAAAAAGTACTTTATTTTAAGATGATGATAATGATGATACAAATACATTTCGTGCTTTTAACTCAACTCAAATGTTTTTACACTTTTTTTAAAAAATTGTTATTGACCTGCTGCTAAGCGCGGGCCAATATGCTAACTATTATATTATCACGTAACAATTATTTTTTAAAATATATTTTTAAAGAAATATATTTAGATAATATATATTTTTTATTTTTTAAAATTTCTTTTTTATATAATCACATCATTAAATATTAATTTGAATTAAAGAAAAAAATAAAAAAATTTAAATTTTTTTGAAAGCATTTTTGAAATAAAAAAACAAACATGTTTTGATAAGCAAATTCAATCCAACCTCAAATGAAAATAAATTATCATCATCCAACTTTTGGACAATATAAAAAAAGTCTCATCAATTTATTTCTTCTTTACTGTATGAAAAAAATTAAATAAGATAAAAGAAAAAAATTAAAGATGGAAAAAAATAAAATTGGAAATTTCTTAAAAGAAAAAAAAGAGGAAAATAAATTAGTTACCGGTGTATTGGGCGTTACTCTGCTACACACTATTCATAGTGCTACTGTAAAAAATACTTTATTTGAAGATGATGATGATGCAAATACTTTCCGTGCTTTTAACACAAATCAAGCATTTTTACATTTGAAAAAAAAAATTGTTATGAACTCACTGCAGAGCGTGAGCCAATATACTAGTTATTATGTTATTACGTAACGGTTATTTTTTAAAAAATATATTGAGATAATATTTTTTTTATTTTTAAATATATATATATATATATATATATATAATAATTTGAATAAAAGAAAAAAAATTCAAATTTTTTTGAAAGCATTTTTGAGATGCAAAAATAAACATGCTTTGATGTTGAAATTCAACTCAGCCTCAAATGAAAAAAAAGTTATCATCACCCAATTTTTGTATAATATAAAAAAATTCCATTAATTTATTTTCTCTTTACCATATAAAAAAAATAAATAAGGGAAAGGAAAAAACATTAAGAGGAAAAAAAATAAAATTAAAAATATTTTAAAGAAAAAAGGTTGTCAAGCCAGAAAACATTGGGTCTAGCTAGCCAACCAAACCCAATAATCTTCCCCCATTGTTCTTCATTAATCATTGTCTCTTCTTTATACGAGGCATGTAGTTTTTTTTTTTTTTTAATTTGAAGTTTTGAGACCTAAGCCACTTTCAAAAAAGCATTTGTATTCGTATTGAAACTGTTTGAGTCTAGCTACTAAGTGAGACTTAGCAGCTTTTAACATAAAAAACAGAAAAAATAATATTCCTAACAGCTAAATTCAACAACTTTTGGCATAAAAAACACAAAAATCAACACTCCGAGGTGCTATGATATCATTCACACTAGAAACATCCCATGCCTACAATACATCCCCATATATCAGTAATGAATGATGTCTTTATTTTAGGACTACGCCCCCCTCCAGTCACACAAAATTAAACAAAATAACTGTTGGAAACCAACGCAACATTAAACTGATTTGCAAAAGAAAAAAAAATTACATCTCAATGATATAATTAATTATTATGAAATGGAATCTGATAATTGTTTAGTATGTTTCTTTTTAATGATAAAATGGGTCCGGAAGCTCACCAAAATCAAATGGCATTAGAGATTGCACTATCTTTTCTGATTTACAACGCTTGAAAGGTTTTTTCTACGAGACTCAGTAAATAAAAAGAATTTATGGATAAAAAAATTAAATAAAAAAAGTTGCAGAAAAAAAGAGAGCTGGATTAGAGGAAGACGATGATTTAGGTTCCAATAAATTATAGTGTTCATGGGCTGGATTACATCTGGCTGGAAACTAATTAATTGGGCCATGTCAAGGCTTAGATTTGGATTACGTCTGGCATTTCAGGCTTCGATTTTGAATACAACAGCTGTGTTTTTAAAATTATTTGCAAAAAGAAAATAATTTTAATTGACACACAATCTGAAAATATTTTTTCACAATTAAGTACAAAAAAAAAAAAAAAATTTCTTTTGAAACAAATATCTATAAAGGATCTTCATTTTTTAAGTGTGATAATCTTTATTTTATGTACATGAGAAGACTAATGCATCTTGAGCTAGGGCAATTCCTCACGTTTTTAGATCTTCACACGCTATCAAGATCTAACCTGAGTCTTCTCAAGTGAAATACCTTCAAAGACAACAGTAGGGTTCTTCACTAATGTGCTTCGAACACTACTTTTCCATGATAAAATATAGAAAGACGACCAAAAGATTTAACTCACGTGGACGTAAGATATAGGAAATCAACGTCAAAACAATTAAAAAAACACCAAATTCTAGAACAGAAATAAAATCAAATTAGAAACGTACGTAATTCTCCTGAGTGCTTTAGGTTGGAGAGAATTTGGCAGCAATATTGCTTGAAACTCAAGCAAGAGACGGATAGAAAATTAAAGATTCATTGACCGTCCCAGATAGTGGAGTTCTGCCAAAACTAACACGGCTTGGAGGGTAAGATGTCAACACGTTGAATTCTCCCAAACAAACCCATTGTTATTTCTCTGTCATTCTTTTCCATTTTTAAGACTTAGACAATTGGATCGAGCAGAAATTTAAGTGGATGCCAATTCATTATCGTCCAAGAACTTCCATGCAGCATGGATGGAGTTTGAGTGAACGATTCTAATTTGACATTTTATTCACTGGTCTCCTAAACAAATCCATTTACCTAATTGGTCTCTGTCAAAAGTAATCAAAGTTCAAAGGATAATTCATATTCCCAAACACGCACAAACAAATCCAAACCAAAGTTTGCGTGTACCAAGATCTTGAGCAAATCCATGTTGTTAGTCCTGATCACACACCAAGGAGATATTCTCTTCAAAAACAAAATAAGATTCCA
>Ga0325402_1000869_pt1 | contig 23110 bp, 13 predicted proteins | sample PopdelMetagenome_22_FD_207212 | JGI IMG/M metagenome (GOLD analysis project Ga0325402, IMG submission 207212) | Populus deltoides microbial communities from Bellville, Georgia, United States - Xylem-PdKOR-R3 | ecosystem: Host-associated > Plants > Phyllosphere > Stem > Wood/Secondary xylem...
AATTCACAAGTATACTATATTAGTTCATGGCCAGTTTCCATTTCGCAAATAGCAAGGCAACAACAATAACATTTACTCTTCACATTCCTTTGTTTTAAATCATTACGCACATCATCAACTTCACTTTTTAAATGTGGTTTATCCCCTACCGGTGTTAAGGTTCGATGTTTACAAGAATTTTGGTGGGAAAGAAAATGGTTTTTTCCCCTATCATGGCTAAATCCCCCTGTTTTATTAATTCTCGTCAAATCTGCTAGCAGGGGCGGTAGTTTGACCTTTCCTCATATATTTACCTATATCTGGAGCTCTAGAGCTTCTAATTGAGCGAGGTTGGATTCGTTGGAAAGCTAACATCTCAGGCTACAATTTTTATGAGAGATGTTTCCCAAATTTTATCGTTTTGAGGCCTAAAATCCCTTATAACAGAGGTGATGAATCTGTCCAGAATTCAGCAGTGATTCCTAAGTGAGCTTTCTACTATAATTGGTTCCTGCATAAACATATATAACACGCCAGAATTCTTCTTTTTTCCCTTTATTTGTCTCTTAGTCGATCTTAGTCTAAAGGAACTAAGGATCCCCCTCTTTCTTTCTTTTTCTAGTTGATTTTTCTTACCACACACACTCATTGTCCACATACTACACATGCCATAAGTGTTCATCAACCCCAAATTTCAAAATCCCTTTCCTCCCCCTTTCCATCACATGGCTGACCATTTAAGTTTGGAATCAATGACTTCTTTCTTTAACAATTTTATGTGTTTCTTTCAAGTTCAAAGCATCTTATTTAGCTTAACTAACCTCATTTCTATCAATTTCTGCATTTCCCTCAAATTTTCCATCAAGAACCCTAATTTATAAAATCTGAAATTTGTGCATAATTCCTACATAATTGTTAACTTGTTTTATACAATCAAGTATAGTGTCCATACCTTCAGAAATTTTAGAATTTCAGAATATTTTGGTCCCTCTTCTCAAGCATGCAGTCGGCCCCCTCTTCCTCTTTTTCTTCAATTCTACACTTGTTTTATCCTTGTTAGAACCCTTGTTATTGGTTGTCCTCTCTATTTGGAGTTTCTAGGTTTGTATTCCTAAGTGATTTGGTGTTTTTCCTTCTCTTTTGAAGAAGAAAATTTGCACTCTTCCCCCCCCCCCAATTTTTCTTTAGTTTCCAGCCAGCCATGAAAGAGGAATGAATGGGGTATTTATAGCCCCCATTCTTCCTAATTATACATTGGCCCCTATTCTTTCCTTTTCTTTACAATTTGAGTCACATCCTTTATGTCTTTATATTTTCTTATTTAATTTCTTAATTATTACTTTTATTTATCACGTATATAATAACATTTTAATTTGATTTTTTTTTTCCGGATTACAGGTAAGCTGCAATGTTTATTTGTCTGATATAAAATAAGGAAAAGTTGTGTTTTCTAATCATTGGTGTGTTTAAAGTTTAAGAAAAATAATTCTCGGTAAAGAGATCACTTTCTTATCATAATAATAAAAAAAAAAAAAACCTAATTGTTCTAATGCCACCAAAAATAAATTGTCTTTTAATTTAAAACTAACAATATCTCTTACGTTTAAGTTCATAATCACATGTATTAAAATAAACAAAAATATAATTTTGGTATTTTTGAAATGTAGGTCAAAATCCTTTGGGAATATACAAACTTGCTGTAAAATCCAAGCAATATTTTTCTTTTAAAAAACATGTCAAAGTATTTAAATTTTCTTAAAACAAATGCTTAAATAACTTTAGGATTTTTAGCCATATGCAAGAGAAAATATATTTTTTTAATTTTTGTTTACCCGACCCTCTAGTCAGCCCGACCGGGTTAACCCAGAATCTTAGGTTCGACCATAAACCAAAGCAAAAATCCTGGTTTCACCTGAAAACAACTTAAAAACAAAAATAAAGTAAAAGAATGTATTAAACACCCGAAACACATAAAAACTCAAAAATTCTTGAACAAAATGGATTAAACACACAAAAAATGGACACCAAGAACACCCAAATGAACCCAGCAACGTGAACTCAAATTCAAACCAGATTTTATGAGATCAAAAGCACATAAAGGTTGCACATCATTCAAGGATCAAGAATTAATGGTTCATTCACTTTGATTTTTGTTAAATCATCACGATTAGACCAAAATCGGTTTCGGTTCAAAACCAAAACCCTAGGATTAAAAAACATTATAAACATGTTATTGGTGCAAATAAATATTATATTATTGGTTATTCATGCATAAGGAAGGATTTTGTACAAAGAAATGGATAAAAAATGGTCTGAATGTAGGGGATAAGGCAATGTTCTTTCCAAGAACACGAAGAACATGCCCAGAAAACCCAAAAAGTTTCCAGCAAAGGCATCCTCTGTCAAGCCCAGAAAATAGCATTTTTTGGCTTCTAAAGCATGCCTTTTTTTTATCTCAACAAGTCACAATATCATACACAAACATGTTTGAATCTAAAAAACTAATAAAAAACATCAAACAATTAAAATGAAGCATAAGATACCAAATCTAGAAACCAACAACTTAAAACAACCTACATGTTCATGCAACATGGATTCAAAATTGGTTTTCTGAACATATTTTTGTGCATGAACAGGCACAACAAGCTAAGGATAAACACTCTTGCATTAACATGCATAACTTAAACTAAATCAAAGCTTAAAACAACATTTATATATATCAAAAGAAAATCTTAAACAAAAACTTCAATACAATAAAAACATAAAAAATAACTTTAAAATAATATATTAAATAGAAATCAAAGCAACAAGGAGGTGAATGTAACATTGCTTGTTAAGCATTCAAACCTTTTTTTTTATGCTTCTAAACATAAACATAAACAAAACAAATAAAAAAAACAACAAAATCATGCCATAAAGGACCTACTTTGGAGTCTACAATGTATACCTAGAACAAGTTATTTTCTCTTGGCTTTCCTTTGGAAAGTTTTACCTCTCACAAGTTTATAAAGCTTAAGAAAAACTTGGTTTTTACTCTTGGACCTCTAACTTTATATTTCTTATTGTTATTACTCTCCTTTTTTCTTATCTTTTCTTAACCTTTTTCTTTTTTTCTTTCTTTTTTTTTTTTTTTGGTTCTAGCCTCTAAGCATGCTTGAGAGGGTATTTATAGGATTTTAGGTTGTCTTCGATCAATTTCTGACCTTTTGATCTTGATTGGAGTGTTATGAACCCTTAATAAGGACCCATTGAGAAGCCTTCGCATGTAAACACATGAAAACCAAATCATTTTTGCAAAATAGTTGCATTGTCGAGGCTGACTGAGTTGCCAACTTTCGAGGCTCCATCAAAGCAATTCTGACATCATCGTCGCCTGAGACCACCTGAATCTGTTAAAGGGGGTGCACATCTTTCATTTTGATCTACTCTTACTCAATTTGGATATTTGTAGCTCCATATTTATTCCTTCAAATGTGCTAACCTGATTAGCCCCACATCTAAAAATTGAGTGATGGTTGATCAAAGACAAGATGTTAGGGACTTTCATGAAAAAATTGGGATGTAAATGTATGATTTCATGGAAATATGGTTGTAGAGGGGATGTTCCTCTTCCATTTGCATAAAACATCATGCCATTTAGAAGTCTAGAACTCCAGAACGAGCTCTTGGAAGGTGTCAACTTGATCATTGTAAAATCTAATTGGTCGATCAGGTGCGGGTTGGAATTTTTAAAACTCGTTCAACCTGACCCAACATGTATAACCAACGTAAGTAAATCTAGTTATTGATATAAATTTTTTTTTCTTCTCTCTTAATTTTTTTCCTCCCTCGCCTTCACTTGTAGTCATCTCTCACTCTCTTAATCTTTTTTTTCCTTCAATTCTCTCTTTCAAACTTCATGTACTTAATTACTCATCATGTTTTTCTTACTCGTATAACTGAAGTTCTTCTACAACCCGATGTTGTTTTTAGGATCATCAAAGAATAATAGAATTAATATACTCAATTCTCGAATATATGTAATATCCACAAATTTTAACCCCACCTGATATATCCAACTTGCTCAAGTCCAAAAAAAGAAATAATAAGTCAGGTTTTTATTTTGTAAAATATCAAAAATTAAGTTGAATATAATTATAGGTCAAAATGCAACCCATTATATCCATGACATCAATACCTCCAGACCTAAAATGTTTAGCCGGGCTAAATTGACTATTAATTGGTTAATAGACTATCGATATCATGAAATTTGGCCCATAGATACAAGAAAAATGTAAAAAATAAACACAACAATTGATATAAAATATTTGTAACTAGCTTTTAGTTTTTGCTAAAATATCAACTTCCTTCTTTAATTTTTTATTAGTGTTTATAACTTTTTTAATTTATTAATTAGTAATTTTCTTAATTAATTTTATTAATCATGTACTTTGTTTTTTTATTTTTCAAGTAAAAAATTGATATCAAAACACATTACTTTCTTCACTCACATTAGAAATTAAATTAACTTGAATTGGGGGCATAGCATGGCGTGAAGACATTTCTTTTACAATTGCTTGAAACCACAGCCCAACATATAGTTCTCAAAATTCCTAAAAGAGAAAAGCAAGCCCACAAGGACAGGAGATCTAGGAAAAAAAGAGACTCTGAAATTTAAACATTGAAACCTATTCATTTTTTTATTTTAAAAATATTTTAAAAAAAAATATTTCTTTTTTTTCAAATTATATTTTTTTTTCAGATAATTTTAATATACTAATATTAAAAATAATTTTAAAAAAATTAAATAAAAAACATTATTTTTATAATTTTGTGCAAGGCACCCAAATGGTTTTTCTTTTTAATACAAATATTTCTACTTTTTACGTTTTAAGTGTTTTTAAAAATTATTTTAAAAATAAAAATTTTCTTTACTTCAAATTAATATTTTTTTTTTTATGTTTATACCGCAACCACTCTCCCACATGGTTGTAATAAGCTCCAAGATAGTATTGTGGAAAATTTGTGCCAGAGCAAGCATGTGCTTTTTTAAAGTGCATGAAGACTGAATTACAAGAAAAGGAAAAACCACAGGACATACTAGACTTTTAAGAGGTTGAGGATAAATTACTTGTAACCGCAGCAATACACTAGCATAAACCCACTTGAATTTTCCCATGTTAAAAAAAAAAACATAAACCCACTTGGTATCTGACAAGGGGAAAAGTGGGAACCGATTACAGGAAGACAACAGTAATCTCCAAGGAGTGAATTCCCAGCTCTATTAAGCTTTTTAATCAGCATCCATTTCTTCCAGAGCATTCCGAGCTGCTGCCTTGGCTTCCTCTAAGAGGTCATCAGGAACCTACGCCCGCGATAATAACAATAAAACATTCAGATTCATTGCAACATCAAGGGAGAATTGTCATATGTTCTTATAAAATAACACACATTCAAAGAACGTTCAAAACAAAAAAGAAAGCCTTAAAATAAATAACAGCAAGACAAGTCTGGCTTTCACATCATAAAATTGCAAGTTAGAATCCACAAGAATTACCTTTTCATGCTGTCTCTTTGATTCGTCACAAACCCAGCTCATTTCCAGTTCAAAGGCCTTGTCCTTTGCTTCATCATGTACCTTGTAAATGCTGATCCAGGGAGAAGGAAGATATCAAATAGTGTCCAAGTATCTTAATACACATGCACATGCTCCAAATAATGCATCCAATTGGAGAGTGACAGAGAGATTGAAGGATCTTCCTCCATTTTATGATTCTTTTCTCTTGCTCTCTATAGATATTTATAGTTACAACTGTAGATTATGTCTAATAACATGGGTTCTTTTCATCAAAAAAATTCTTTGTTACATGAAGTAGTGAATAAGATCAACAATTGGGATATACACATGTCATTACATCATCTAAACTTTGCCAAAGGCATCAGCAAGGATTAAGAAGGGAAGGGGAAAAAAACAAAGAAAACGGAGCCAAGGGTTGCCAAGCATTGTCAAAACAAGCACATTTGCTGATAGACAAAAAGGCCCAGACTCAGAAAGGAAACAAAGAAAATCTATTGAATGCAATAATAATTAAAAAAAAATACATGCAAGAAAAAAGGGAGATTAAGAAAAATAAACGGAGCACTCACATTTTCGCTACTTCAATAACCCCTTCTCGGCATGTCATTTCAGATAGCTTCAACTTTTCAATTTCTCTGTCCAAGCCATTAATTCAATCATTTGATAAAGAAAAGGGACCACAAGCTAAACGTTAGCTAAAGGATAATATAAATAGCAGAAATACAGCAACCAATTATAATGTGAAACAAGGCTAACAAAATTAAACCTTTATAAAGATTAATTCCTCCACTTAAAGTGGCTGTTGCTTGATCAATTGACATATTGGCTTAAGATGAGAGCAAATCATTTTTAAGAGTTGCCAAAAAGAATGAACATCACTTTCTAAAATTCAGATCATGTCACAAATCCTTGCTATAAAATCATACAGCTATCTAAACTCCCCAAACCAAAAGGGAATATTATAACTTACGTTTTAGCAGCCTGCTTCCCTTTCCCTATTGCAGCGCCAAAATATCTCTACATAAAATCAAATTACATGGTATTAGATAACAAACACACCATGTAACAAAATCAAAAGGGGGAGGGACATTGCAAAGACTGCAAGCATAACCATGACAAATCAACTCACATAGGAGATGCCAGATGGTTCGACCATGTATAATTGAGGCCCATCTCTGTCATAACCACCAAGAATCACCCCACAACCAAATGGCCTGCAGCATCAACAATGTTTATGTACTTTTTCTGAAGGAAGCCCAAGAGGTGCAAAAGGACATAATCACCAACAAAAAAATTTACCAATAAATTCTGTACTTACCTAAGCCACCAATAGAGAGTGCACAAATGCACATAACTAGCAACACGATCTGCAAGCTCCTTGATAGGAACGGGTTCACCATAAACACTACAAAATCAGAATATGGCATGCCAAGGATTAGCAAACTTACGGTGTAAGAAATCAGAAAGGCAATTTTCAATCAAGCTACTGAGTCCATGTTCAATCTATAGCACTGATGATTACATAGAAAACAAATGATGAGAATGGGCATCTATAGTAATGCCTGCACGGAATCAAAACCTAAACATGTACTTAAGATATCAAAAGGAAGAAAGTTTAACAAAAATTGTAACAGACTTAGCAATCAGCAAGATTAGGAGGCACTAGTGGGAAGTTGCACGAAGTTCACGCATGCAATGTTCATAATTGAATTTTCAGTGACCGACTTATGACTGAGGCAAAAGCACCTAATCCACTACCAAAAGCTAATCAACTAGGATATGTATCTATAACAGTTTTCTACTCAATACTCAAGCAGGCTTCAGAGTAAAAATAAAACTTGCAACCACGCATTGTTCAAAAACAAACCTCTGATAATTGGTTGCCTCACTTTTGGCTCGTGCAACAATTTGTCTCCCATCAGCCGCTAGACCAGCAACAGCCTGATATTTGAAGCATGAGAGAGAGAGAGAGAGAGCAAGTTACTGTTTGCTTCCATAAAGTCACCCGAACAATACAAAATTCTTCATCAAAGTGATTGATTTTAAGAACAAGATCCATAAACACATCTCATGCAGATATCTCTAATAAGCATGCGGTTTGGAGTTCAAGGAACAGATTAGTGATAAATGATAACACAAGCAATATTCTGCTTCATTCATAACATATGTGAACACATGTATAGTAAATGAAATGCTACAGAACATAGCATTGACTTGACCTTTCCTTATCTCTCCTAAAGCACATTTTTCCTTGAAATAACAACGCAATCTACAACCTTATAATTCTGTATAAAATAAAAAGGAACTTCTACCACCCTTTCTCTTTGGGGAAGTTAAGATGAAATCTAAGTGAAAATTACATGAAAAAAAATGTTATTATCAGTCTTCCAGTTAAGCTTAACCTAGCCCCTCAGTGTAGTTTCATCAGGAAACCCAAACTTCCAGCACCATCAATTAAGCTTAACCTAGCCTCTCTCCAGTGGAATTTCATTAGGAAACCCAAACTTCCAGCACAACACCTACAAACTCTAACTCACAGACTTAGTCAAACCTTCTGTGATACAGCAATCATTTGCTCTCACCATGTACCCAAAAAAACCACCTCAAGTACATTCAAACCCTAACTTGTATCATTGTTAGTTTCAGCAATAACCCATAATCGCGTCACAAACTAAGCCTACTAACTGACCCTAAACAAGACCCCATTTAATCAGGCATGATAAAGCAATCGAAACACATGCACACGGATACTTTTGCTAAATAAAACCAAGCTCAAATCCCTTAAGAAATTAAAAGCACTAATGTCATGTAAATCATCCACGACCATTAATTTTCATCAATTTCAAATGATATAAATCTCCGTCCAAAACCCAACAAACAGCAATGAAAAGACACAAAATTGAGCTCTATTTAGTACAAACATTGTAAAGAAAGAAAAAAAAACCCAGCTTTTTTCTTATATTTTCTGCAACTTTCTAAATAAAAATAAAAAAAAAGGCAGTACCATGCCGGAATGACGATGAACGGCGTGGATTCTCCTATTGGAACCGGGTAACATCATCTTCGAAGCTATTAGCTTCTCCACACCCTAAAATCAAACAATTAACCATTTAATTACTATAATTCCAACTACAATCACAAAAACCAAATAAAAAAAGATTCAATCTTTTAAAGAAGGGAATAGTATTTATACCATAACAATCCCGTCTTTGCACTTGATTCCAATAACAGTACTGCAAAAACAAAACAAAAAAAAACTAATTGCTATAATGCTAGTGAAGCAAATCCAAGGAAAAAAATTGGGGTAGAAATTTACAAGCACAAAGAAAACGGAAAGAAACAGACCCACTGTTATCGACGGCTTTAGCAGCGTATTCGATCTGAAAAACACGGCCATCCGGCGAGAAAGTAGTGACCGACAGATCGTAGCCTGTTCCTATGCTGCTCATCGTTTTATGCTTCTGTTTTCTTCAGCTTCTATCTCTGTGCTTTTTCTTTTTGCAGGGGTTAGAGAGAGAGACAGAGAGACTGTGGTTTAAGAAGAAAAGTTTTCTTCGATCTCAAGACAGAAGAGAACAGGACTGGCTGCCTCAGAGAGTCAGCTGACACAGTGGGTTTTTGGGTTTAGTTGTGGGCTGGCTTTTGTTGGCCCATTTAGAGGTAGGAGTTCAAGCCCGCTGTTTAAGAAAAATAAATAAATAAGGCACGATTTTTTAGGGAAATAATTATATTGTAAATTTTGTTTCTCCTAACTAGTTCATTTGGAGGAGATACTGCGAGGATTTTTTTTGTAATACAATAGACTTCAGCAATAAAATAAATCTCAATGTTTGTTTACTTGAGTTTTTAATAAAATATATAAAAAAAAACTTGAATAATAGATTTTTTATTTTAAAATTTTAATATTGAATAATAAAATTTTAAAAAAATAATATAAAAAATAAAAGAGAACATCAAGACACGTAAATTTTTCAAACCAGTAATTTAGAATATTAGATCGAAAATATTATATATGAAAAAATGATGAAACTCAATTCCCAGCAAATCTAACATTAAATGATTAATTATCACTATTATTATTGTTGTTGTTGTTGTTGTTGTTTGTGTAATTAAACTCTGATTTGATTTTAAAATTTGCAATTTGACCCCCAAACTTTAATTTCTTTAAATTAAAGTCTAAATTGACTTTAAAAATTATTTTTTATTGCAATAAGCCCTCAATAAGTTCAATTAAAACTTGAAAAACTTCAATTGAGTTTTTAAACATCCAATTTTAAATTTTTTTTCCTCAAATTGAATTTTCATTTGTCAATAAAGTCTTCATCACTAAAAAATACACTGTCAAATTTTTCAATCTTGTATATTTTAATCTTTATCAACCAGTCTTCAGCAATTTCTTGGGCATTCTAGTATATTCATCTCACTGGTATATTTTTATTTTCTTCCAGTGTTTTTTTTTAATAGTATTTTCTTTTTTTATTATTTTTTGTTTATAAAGACTCCAAAAATAGATAACAGCACTTCTAAAAACAAGAGGTACTAAGGGAACATATCTCCAAAGATAACATTTATTATTTTTATCCCTAAAATATCCTTTTAAAAAACTTTTAATTCCAATTTGTTTTCAACTAAGATATATAAGGAAAAAAATAATTATTATTATAGTTTTAAAACTTGATCTGAGACGAGGCTCAAGTCACAATTTGAGAAGATCAACCTAGGTTAACCTAAAAGTTTTTTTTATAGGATCAAAACAATATCATTTTGACTAATTTTTTTTTAAAAAAAAATCAATGTGTTTTGATTGAGTTTTATCATAGGGCAACCAAGTCATGTGTCTACCTAGGGTTTTTATCAGATTAGGCAAATTCAATCCTTCTTTATATTTTTTCAAACCTAGAATGGTTCAAGCATTGAGATTATCGAGTCTCATATCAATTAATTCACTATGCTAGTTCAGGTTTTATAACTAAGATTATTGTACTATTATTTCAACAATCAATATAATCTAAAGTAAAAAAATAATATCTAATTATCTTTTAAAAATTGTAAGTTTGATAGTGATATATGTTAAGCTAAAATAGATTTTATATATATATATTACCATGTCTCGTACATCATTAACCATACAGGACACAAAGACAATTATCATGTCTTGTATGCCACCATAAAATATAATTTTGTTTATATCTCATATGTTTTATTGTCTTTGTCTCTTTTGTCCTAAAATGGTAACTAAACGCTACCTATGTTTTCTCTTAAACCAAACGTGCTTATGTCTTTTATTGTATTTATCCATTTTTTACTTAGGATATTTGTTAAACCCAACTTATGGGATGATTTTACATAATCAATACAGAAACATACAACTATTTTTTTCCTTTTTTAACAGAGAGATGTTTGAAGTTTGCTTAGAGGAAGAAAAATAAGAAAAGAAATTCTCTTATAATTGGTTTTGCATAATTTATATGAGTGCATTAACATTGAATGACATCGCCAAAATTTTTTGGACTTGGGTATTAGATGACTTGATCAATAAAGCCCCTTGGCAATATAGAAAATGTAAAATTAAAGTTGATTTGAAACTACTATGAGAGGAAAAGGAAATCAAAAGGCAGTTACAAAAGCCTTTAGGCCCACCATTATCAAACCCATCTAAAGAGCTAATAAATAAGGGTGTCAGACAAAAACTTGTTTAAGAGTGTGGTTGCGGTGCTTTTTAAAGTGTTTTTCATGCTGAAATGCATCAAAATAATGTTTTTTTATTTTTAAAAAGTTATTTTTAAAATCAGCGCATCAAAACGATCCAAAACATTAAAAAAAAATTAATTTTTAACAAAAAAACAATTGAATTTTTTGAAAACACGGGTTGGCCTGCATTTCCAAACACTCTCTTAATTGGGAGCTTTGAAGATAGTTGGCCTACAGTTTCATGATAACAAGCCCAAGATTTTCCTGCTTACCAGAGCCAAATTTAAACGCCAAATGCATTCTTAAAAGAATAACAAGTTCTTAAGTTTCTTATATTTATGCAAATATCGATTCTTTCTTGTTTTGATGGAGAGGAAAAAACTTATTTAGCTTCGATTTTTATTTTAGGTCCAATTTGATTAAAGAAGTATTTTAGTGTTCTAGTACTTATATTCATATTTCACAAACTCAACATTAAAGCTTATTTTGAAAAGGGTTAAGATTAAGGTTATTATATCACCATATCAACCTCTAATTTATCTTATCAACTTAGGTAAGCCATTTTCTTATTAAAATAAATATATTTTATTTTTTTTATGTATATGTTGACTCAATCAAGTTTAGCCGGATTAATCGGGTTACTAGCTAAAAAACTAGTTTGTCAACTAAGTTTTGCCAAGGCAATGAACAACTAAAAACTTAGTATGGATCAAGCTCTGAGTCTCGAGTTTTCTAAATCAACTAGTTGAGGAGGGTTGAATTTAACAATTTTGATTGTGTTCTCTATAGCTATAAACTAAAAGAGAATATGTTTTTATTATTCACTAAACATTTTTTCTCACATTTACAAATCATTATTCACTTAATACTTTAGGTGACACTTTTCACATTTTTGTTGTTTTAGTTTTGAAAACTTACATTTTGATCATGGTACTTTATTTTAACCCCTAAGGTTGCATTTGGTTAGTGTCCCAAGACAAAATGGATAAATACAAAAAGAACACAAACATATTTGGTTGAAGGAACGAAGACAAAGATACAAAATAAATTTGTCTTTGGAATAATTTTAAAATGAATTTTTATACTTTCGAAACAATAGATACATGGGGACATTTTCTTTTTGTCTCCACTATGATGCAATCCAAGCAATGCCAAGAGATCAATTTGAGGTTTCAATTGGTCTAGTAACAAGACTTAGGATTAAAAGGTTCAAATAGGTTTTCAATGGACTTCTTCAAGACACATGAGCTAAGGTGGAATTCAAGAAGATAATAAATAATGAAGACCAAGTCTTGATTAATTTGATTCATGTTCAAGAAGGGTTTGTAGATAGGCATTCAAGCGTTGCAAAAAGATTGGAATGAGAAGATTCAAATTTGATAGTTTTGACCTTTAGCTAAATGTTTTGTCATAATTGGACATACATAAGGAATTTCAATGTAATTCTAGTTGTATTGGAAAATATACATTCATATCTTTCTAGTGATATATGGAAAGCATTATAATTCATTAAGAAGAGATAGAGCCATGCATTTGAAGTTGAGATTCGATTCTGCCAATAGATTACAAAAACAACTTTAGTTTTATTTAAATTAGTTGGGCTATTGTTTTATTTATCTTTTAGTTATTATTAGGCCTTTTAGAGATATTAGAGACTTTATTTAAATTTGGGTTCATTGGATCATTAATATTTATTATGTTTATTCATATCCAGTAGGAATATCTTATTAGACTTAGGATTCTACTCTTTTGTACAAGCTTTTAAAGGTTAGACTATTTTTAACAGAGAAATCAATATTCTTGTTATCTTTTGTGTGGTTTAGTGATTTACATACTAAGTTCTTGATTTAACTTGTAAACTTTTTGAATGATTGATCAACTTTGTTATGATTTATACTACTCGTTCGCATCTCTTTATAGATGTGAGGTGCTGGGGATGATCACTGCGTATAACTTTAGTTCTTCAAAGTAGGTTCTTGTTGGGTCAAGTTGTAAATCATTCAAATATGATTTTAACGTGTCTTAGGATGTGTTTGTACCACATTATCTTTATCTCTTCTACCTCAAGATAATAATTAAACACTACCTAACAGTTGAAAAATGAAAGAGAGATGTAAAAGAGGAATATGAAAGAGAAAGGTTTGGTTAAAAGGACAAAGACAAACATTCATAAATAAATGTGTCTCTGAGACAATTTTAGAGTAAATTTTTATACTTTCAAAATAATAGGTACACGAGGACTTATCATTTTTGTCTCTACTATCTCTATCTCTTATATCTCTAGATGATAATCAAACCCTACCTAATAGATGAGAGATGAGAGAGAAAGGTTTTGTTTGGCCAAAAAAAGTTAATATTGGTGTAACTATTTTTGTCTTTAGAATAGAAGTTCAACGAAGGTGGTTTGGGTTATAAATGAAACTAGAAAAGGTAAATTAGAATCCAAAAAGTGTGTTTTGATTTGATTTTGAGTTTTTAAACTATTTAGAGTGTTTTTTAAGGTTGAGGTGATTTTGGTGAAACTATATTTTATTGCATGGACAAATGACAACAGTTGTTTTCTATGGTTATTAAAATATAGTTTTTGTTAGTAAAAACATATAAACTTTGATTTTCTCGTCATCATAAATGATTGGAAATTATTGGAGGAGATGTTTGTTTAGGTATACCATGTGTTGTTCATTTTTTTTAAAGGTTAGGTACATTTAGGTTTTTTTTTTTTTTAGTTAAGCTTACAGATCTAACCTTTCAAACTTACACCGAGCTTGATTCTCTAGGTCATTTTTTTTAAATATTTTAAAATTAGATTTTTTAAAAAATAAAATAATTACTGATTTTTTTTTATTGGAACTTGCTTATACAATCATATTAGTTTTTATGGAAAAACCCACACTATTAATAAAAAAAAATGCTTTTGTAGGGAAAAAATACATAAATAAAGAAAAAGAATTTTAACTAAAAAAAGTAAAAATGAAAATATCTTTTGAAAATGGAGCGGCAACATCATGCAATCATATTAGCTAGAAAATATCCTAAACTTCAATGTAATTCCTCATACATGGTAAGCCATGAGATGATTAGGATGTCAAATTCTGCTGTGAATTCCATTTGATCCCATGAGACATAAATTGTTTAGAAAATGTTGTTTTGTTTCCTAGCCTGCAAACTTAGAATTCTAATCAAAAGCAGTTGTTGTCATTTGTCCATGCCATAATTAAATGGTTCTAATCAAAAGCATCACAACAATTACAAATGAAACCCGCAAACTGAGGCACAGTCAGGCGATTGATTGGGCATATTACATGTTATGTTGGGAGAGTCTATTAAGGTTGATCCTATAATTTTTAAAGAATAAAAAGTAAAACAATTTCATTTTAACAAAAAAAAATCATTTACAATAAAAGTTAACAAGTTGAAGATCAGGTTTTATCCAAGGTTGATCAATAACAAGTTCACCTGAATTTTTAACTAGATCAATACCTTAATTTTTTTTAATTGGGATTGGTTTAGATTTTGAATCAGTTAGGTTTTTAGATAATATTTGAGATCAATTAGGTTTTCAAATAACCTAGCTGATTCTGAGTTTAATAACTTTGATTTGAAAATTCAAGGACTCTAATAATATATATATATGGACCGGATCTAATATCAACCCAGTGGTTCAAAAAAAATACCATACTTTTTTTTCTCTGCTTATTACATGGGCTTAAAATTGTGGAGATTTCATTGGGCACTAACAATCTTGATCATGAAAGATGAACTCTTAAGGTTTTAAACAGAGCTGTTTTAAGATAAGGGTTACTTAAAAAATAATTTAAGGCTCTCATTTAACAAAAAATATTAAATAAATAAGATATATTTATCAATTATGTTTTATAAAATAAAAATTAATCTTACTTAAAAAAGCTCTAAGTATAAAATAAAAATTATCAAAGGCCCTATTTGTTCGAAATATATAAAAAATATTTTGTAAGTATTTTAAAAGATTTTATTTATAGTTTTGCTTAAGAGTAGCATTCATTTTAAACTAGATTTGGCTTCAAAAAACCAAAGGGAGCTTCAGTGCAGTAGTAAACTTCAACATATAAGCTTTGATTTATTTGTGCACACAATTTGCTTCGAGAGAGGGAGTCAAAGCTGCGCTTGCCGCAGACCAGCAAGAAGGCACCGGCACTGGCACCGGCACTGGCACTGGTTTCACAGGACATCAAGATAAATGCATACTTGTCGAACTTAGTTTGGGTTGATTCGGTTAAGAGGCCGGATCATGGATTATATAAGTTGATTCAGGTTTGGAAAAATTAAAAAAAAATATTTAAGATTTTAATATTTCATATAAAAAATTAAAAAAACAATTTATGTGAATATAGACTATATATATTGTAAATAATAAAGTTTAAAATATTATTTCAAAAGGTTTTTTATTCCACATTGAAAAAATATTTTTTTTCTTATGAACATAGAATATATATACTAAAAGGCTTCAAATTCCATATTAAAAAAATAAAATATTCTTCTAATATTTATATAGTAAACTTTGAAATGAGTTAATAACCTATTGAAAAATATGCAAAAAAATAAAATATCTAGCTAGGATAAAAAATATATTTTAAAACAAAATGGATCTCTATCAGGTTTTGTTGGGTCACCCGGGTTTCGGGTTGACTCGATGGATCGAACGGTTTTCTCCGGGTCAATTGATGGCCTAGGTTTTGAATGAACCACACCCGGCCAAGGCCCCAAGTTACTCGGGTCCTGGGTTGACCTGCAAGACCGGGTTAAATGACTATGAATTCAACTGATTTGTTTCTCATTGAATACAATAACAAGAGTTTTACAACAAAATTATAAATTTGAGTTCCAGTTACTTGGCAGCATTAAAGTAGAATTCTCATTTACAGCATACAATATCAATATACTTGACAGACTTAAGAAACTTATAGGTCATTGGCAGATATAATCTTTTATTTGTAATCAGCTTAAAATTTAGAAGAATTTATTAATTTTCTTTTAAATACATCAGGCAGGTAGATATATCCTTAAGATTGTTTTGAAATAGAAATTAGTCTGAATTAAGCGTAAAATAACTAGAGAATACTCATGTAAATTAAAGTTTGTAAATTATATATTAGACTATTGAGTAAAGATATTTAGTTTATGATTACCGAGAGGCATGCTAAATAAAAAATATTTAATAAAAACCTAAAATTTATATATATTTAAAACTATAAGCATGTAAAAACATAATTAATAGCAAACATGTTTTTAACACAAAAATAATAATAAAATATTAGCATGTATATTAAATATATATTCAAATTTGTAATTGATAAAAAAAATAAAAAAGTCTTAGTATGCATACTAATAATAAAATTAATTATACTTAAATTAAAACAAGAAAGGTGCATATCTTTGCTCCTCACTTGTAATGAATTTTTTATTGTTGTTAATGATGAATAATTTGTCTTTAAAATTTTATTATTTATCACTTGTATAATTAGGATGTTCGCAATATGTCTTCTAATATTCCAACAATACCATTTTGGTTTAGATGCACTTTTTAATAAGGTTTTTTAACAAAAAAAATTATGTAACTTAAATATCTCTCAATAAAATGAACTTAATCTTTAAATTTAAAACAAAAACCAAAGTATGAAAAGAAGAAGAAAAACACTAAAAATAAGGTGAGGAGGAATGCGTAAAATTTAAAAATTCAAGTTAGAAACTATTTATTCATCCTTTTTTATATAGTGAATTTTGGAAGATAAATGCTGAATAATTAATAAGAATTAATTCCCACTGTTATCAACTTTTGAATAGCAACCAATAAATCAAGAATTAAATTTAGAAAAATCAATGGTTCTTTAAGTGGAAAAACCATGGATTTTTAAGATTAATTTGATATTCATCTATAATTTATTTAAATCATGTTAATTAAAATAAATTTTCAACACCTTATTGTTTAACTAAAAAAAATTATTTAAAATCATTTATCTTAATTAAAGGTGTAGTTGCCTAAAAATAAGAGTAATTTTATATATAAAAAAAATATGTGCACAATGTTATAACTTATAATGTCAAGTTGTCCACATGTTCACACACACACACACACAAAACTAAAAGAGAAGGGGTATTAACTCTATTCACAAAATATTATTTATTAGAATAATGGTTTGTTTTGCTCGTTTTCTTTTTTTTTTGATATTTTTTTAATCAATATATTTTTTGTTTAATTTTATCCTTTGATATTATATATTTTTTTATTTAGTTATCACACTCTCATAATATGGATTCCAAGTTTAATAGGTTAACCAGATTTGATGGGTTAACCCAGCTAATAACTGATTTTTTTTAATTATTTTTTTTTTCAATTTAATCCTTTAATATTGATTTTATTGAGAATTAAACTTCATGATTTATTTTTTTTTACTTTTCATTAGATTATCCTAGTTTTTGACCCGAAAAAAGTGCATAACGGGTTAACCTAAGTTGACTCGGGTTGTTTTTTGTATCTTTTATTTATTTAATTTTTTTAATTTTATCATTCAACATTGGGTCAGTTGGGAATTGAGATTTATAATTTGTTTTGATTTGTTTTTTTAAGAGAATAACTTAGTCTTATGATCAAGGTCATGAGTTTTGACATTTTAATCCTGATTAAATTAGGTCATTTTTTATTTTTATTTTCTTTCTAAGATGTTATATCAATCTTATGACCTGGGTCACGAGTCCTTCAACATTGGACTTCTTTTTTATTGAGTTGTCTCTCTCTCATGACTCAAGTCGCGAGTTTGACGAATTAACTCAATTGACTCATTTTCTCTCTCTTTTTTTTAAATTGACTTTTTTTTTCCAATTCCATCAATTAACATTGTGTTTGATTGAGAATTAGGCTTTACGATTTATTTCAGTTTGTTTTTCATTAGGTTATCTTGGTCTCATGACCCGAGAATAGTACTTAACAGTTAACCCTAGTTGACTTGACTTATTTTTTATGTCATTTTTTTTATTTAGATTTTTACAAATTTTATCATTCAACATGAGGTCCGATAGGGGTGATTAAGAATCAAGTTTTATAATTTGTTTTAACTTTCTCTCTATGTGGTTATTTTAGTCTTAACACCACAGTTGCAGATTTAACAAGTTAACCTGAGTTAAATCAGGTTATTTTTTTCTATAAAGTTATCTCGGTTTGATAACTTGGGTGAATTGACTCATGTTATTTTTTATGTTCTTTTTTTAATTGACTTCTTTTTTAATCTCATCCTTCAATATTAGGTTGGTTTTGGATTGAAATCATAATTTGTTTTGATTTGCTTTTAATGAGATTTTCTCGGTCATATGACTTAGGTTGCAAGTTTAACATGTTGATTAGGGTTTTTTTTAGGTTTTTTTTAATTGATTATTTTTTCATTTTCATCATTCAATATTAAGTTGATTGAGAATAAGGCTTCATAATTTATTTTGATTAAATTTCTATAGGGTTATCATAATCTCATAACTCAAGTCATGAATTTGACAAGTTAAGCTGGGTTATCTTAGGTCAATCCAATATGCAATTATTTTAATATTAAAAAAGATATTATATTGAAATTTTATTTAGTCAAATATTGTTTTAATGGGTTGTATGAGTTGTTTTTGGACTAGTAAAGTCAATCGGTTTACATCTAGTAAACCCTTGCACAATTTAAGTTTTTTTCGCTAGAAAAAAAAACATTAACAACATTTGAATATTTTTTTATATTTAAGAAAAATTTGACTTGACCCGCAATGTAGCAGGGGTCAATAATTTAGTATATGCTAAAATTCCTTGGCATTTCACTGTAGCAATGAACAACGAAATGCTAAGGCCGTTTTCAATTTGCTCCTTAAAGTCTTTTAGGACTTTGTTATTTTATTTCAAATTTATTTTTTTATTTTTAATTTGATCCTTCAACATTGAGTTTACTAGGTAGTTGACTTCATATTTTATTTGGATTTTTTTATATAGTTATTTCGGTCTCATTATCCGAGTTGTGAGTTTTACAGGTTAACCATGTTCAGTCGATTTATTTTTTTGTTATTTTTTTCCCAACTTCATCTTTCAACATTGATTTGATTGGAAATTGAGTTTCATAATTGCCTCAATTTTCTATAGAGTTATGATGGTCTCATGATCTAGATCGTAAGTTTTGCGGGTTAGATAAGTTGACTTAGGTTTATTTTGGTCTATTTTTTAATTAAGTTTTTTTTTTCAATTTCATCATTAAACATTGAGTTGATTGGATATTGAAATTTATAATTTTTTTTTCCTTTCTATGGATTTATCTCGGTCTTTGACTCAGATTTGGTTGGTTAACCTAAGTTGACTATGATCATTTCTTTGTCCTTTTTTCTTTTTGAATTTAATCCTTTAAATTTGATTTGATTGGGAATTGAGCTTCATAATTTTTTTTTCTTTCTATGAGGTTATCACAGTATTCTGACCCAAGTCACGGATTAGGCCAGTTGACTCAAGTTTTTTTTATCCTTTTTTTAGTTGAATATTTTTCAATTCCATCCCTCAAAATTTGGTTGATTAATAATTAGGTTTCATAATTTGTTTAGGTTTGTGTTCTATGAGATTATCCTCATCTCATGACCTAGGCCACGAGTTTGTTGGTTGATACATGTTGTTTTTTGTGTTCTTTTTTAATTTCATCATTTAGCATTGGGTTAATTGAGAATTGAACTTTATAATTTATTTTGATTTGATTTATATGGGGTTATCTAATGACCTAAGTTTGACAGTTTAACCTGAGTTGACTTGTCTTATTTTTTAGTTGAATTTTGTTTTAAAATTCATCTTTTAACATTCGATTGATTAATAATCGAGTTTAATATTTTTTTTATTTACTTTCTATAGGGATATTAGGTTGTTTTGACCTGAGTAATGGATTTGACATATTAACTTCAGTTGATTGAAATAGATCTAATATGTTATCATTTCAATATATTTTTTAAAAATATCTTATCTTTTTAGTCAAATCATATTTTTATCGGTTGTTTGGGTTATCTTTGAAATTATCAATTTAACAAAGTCAAATCAAGTCAATCCCCATATAGTTTAATATTTTTTCTTGCTTAAAAACATATTAATAACACCTGGATTTTTTTATATAAAAAAATTGATTCATCCTCATAGCATAAGTGATGTGCCAAGCGAAACAAATGCCAAAAGGCCTTATGCAACTTGCTTGGGCTCGACCCAGGTCAGCTAGAGGCTGCTTGCCTGGGCTCGACTTAGGTGAGCACAAGTGTTGTTCCCCTGAGTCAACTTGTTATAGGAAAACCTAAATTTTTTTTTGTATTTTTTTTATTTTACATATTTGTTTCCTACTCTTTCTTTTACTTTGCAAATATTTTCTATATTTTTCTATACACAATCACATAAAATTCTTTTGTTTTCTTCTATACACAATCTCATAAATTCTACTTGTATTATACCAACACTTTTATTAGCGGAGAGACGCGGTGAATCAGACATCATTATCTAAACCAATCAAAGCTTGCCATAAATTGTTTTTTCAACATAACCACTTTTGATTGTATTCTTGGAAAAGCACAACCATTTGCCTTGTCGCCTCGGACTATTGTCTTGGAAAAGGTGAACCGTAGAAAATCTCTATAAGAATAAATTGATAGAGACAAAGGATATAAGAATCTCTAAACTACCTAAAGATGAAGAGAACTTTTTTTTTCATAATTTTTTCTTATTTATCATTAAATCAACAAATATTTAAAACTGATTTAAGCATCGAAGTATTTTTCTAAAATTTATATACATTAAAAATTTATTTTATAAGATCAACAAAAACCTAGAGCTCGTCAACTAGAAAAGTCTATTTCTAGGTGAAGTTTTTCCCAATTTCCGGCAATGATCTAGTATATATTCTAATAGTAAACACAATAATATTATTACCTTCAAAATGTTATAATTCAAAAAATATTTTAGAAAAGAAAAATAAAATTTATCCACTTATTATCTAAAATTATATCACGTAATAATGAAAATAATTTTTTATTATTAAAATATTGACATGAAAATTTTTTCGTAAGAAATAAAAAACCTGTAATTAAACAAATATAAAACACGTAAAATGGTACACAGCACATTATTAGGGGCAGGCATGAATTACCAGATTCGTTTGGAAATAAGACATAAAATCCTTTTGGACTACGCAAACGTAATTAAGATGTTCTCTACCTCCTAATTTCATATATATACGAGACATCTCTTTCTTCTTCTATGCGAACGAGAGCCAATCACTAGCAAGGTTTTAATTTTTTGCTGATATATGCAATGGCGAAAAGATACAGAACTAGGTTATATGAGAGAAAGTGTCTTGAAGAACCATCATTCACGCCCACGCTACCAGCTGAAATCTTCGTCGATATTCTTTCAAGACTACCTGTCGAGGCCATGACGCAGTGCAAAAGCGTTTGTAAATCCTGGCGTGACCTCCTTTCAACTCCTTATTTTGCACACCTGCACTTCGCCAAGGCAAAACCCAGCAGCCTCTTGTTTTGTCATTGTTCAGGCAATAAGACTAAGCTATATTGCTGTCATATCCATAGCTCTCGCGGCAGTAATATTAATAATGCCATGGTGAGTATGCCAACAAAATTTAAGCTCCCGAAAAATACCTTTCAAGGCAAAGTTGTGGGTTCGAGTAATGGCTTGCTTTGTTTGTCAGAAATTCACAGGATGAAGAAAAAGTTTTACATCTGCAATCCTATTACAGGAGAGTACGTTGGGATTGCAGGACCAAAAGTAGAGCAAGGATGGCATGTTTTTGAGCCAATTGGGTTTTTCTACAACCCACAAAATCAGCAGTGCAAGGTTCTAATGCCTAGAGTAAGAGTAGGATATGGAAATTTTCCAGGATCAGGACAAATTTTCACACTAGGAAGCAATTCCTGGAGAAATATTGATATCCCAGGCCACCTTCATCTGATACGTGCAGTTCCTCTGAATGGAGCTCTACATTGGATTAGCACTAGAGACGATCGCCATATAAGCTCTTTTGACATGGAGAATGAACAAGCCCTGAGTTTTGCACTTCCTGATCAAGTAGTCATGCACACTGCATCTTTAGCAGGGTTAGGGAATTTCTTGTGTATATTTGATAATGAATACCCTGAATTTAACATATGGGTTATGAAAGAATATGGAGTCGAGGAGTCGTGGAAACATTATACTGTTAAAAGATCACCAAATTCTCATTATAGACCAGTTGCAATAAAGGAAGATGCAAGTATTCTGTTGATACAGAACTCGGAGACTTTGATATCATATGATCCGAAGACAAAAGAATCAAGAGCACTAGATGATCAGATTGGTGACAGGCGATTTGTTTACATTCATACTCCATCCTTGGTTCCCTTAAAAGATATTCTGATTGGAGCTGGGCACTACAAGATTCTTAATGTTAGGAAAAGGAAAAGATGTTCAACAATTAACTTTCTGGAGTTCTAATTCTATTTAGTTATTATTAGTTTCAATGAGTTTTTCAAATTTTTTTAATTTTTCTTCTAATCAATTATTGCTGTGCCTTGCCATAGATGAATATTAATTTTCATGTCTATTGAAATTTTGTGAAGTGGGCATGCATGCATGTTTATGCAAGTGTGAGCTTTGTTTTATATTTTACCTTCAATTATTGAGCAACGTAGAACAAGTTAGAAATTAAATGACATTCAAATTAAGTTCATGCTTTTTTCTTTCTTTTTTTAGGTTATAGAGAGGAGAGACTCAATCTCTAGCCTCCTGAGAGGAGTTGGAAAGCAGTAATACTAATTGAAATATTGTAGAGTTCATTATAGGGGTCTAGCCTCCTGAGAGGAGTTGGAAAGCAGTAATTC
>Ga0325402_1000873_pt1 | contig 23082 bp, 15 predicted proteins | sample PopdelMetagenome_22_FD_207212 | JGI IMG/M metagenome (GOLD analysis project Ga0325402, IMG submission 207212) | Populus deltoides microbial communities from Bellville, Georgia, United States - Xylem-PdKOR-R3 | ecosystem: Host-associated > Plants > Phyllosphere > Stem > Wood/Secondary xylem...
AGAAGGTGTCTGCAAGCTAAGTGTAATCTAGTTTGATTTAACTATTGTTGCGTCCAATCCTGCTCCCTGCTCCCTTCAGATGACAGGAACTTGGGCATGGTCTTGGACGTTAAAAAGGAGGCCAATAGAAGTTTCACCTTTATCCCTGAGAGAGAGAGGGGGGAGGGGTGTTCAAATGGCACCAACATAAGAACGTTCGCCTAGAGAATTTTATAGGGGGGAGGATGTGTTTAGATTTTTCTTCACATTGTTTTGTTTTTGATGTTACAGCATTCCAAGTTGTCGGCCTGCACTGATAATTTCCATGAACTGGGAGTTTAATTTCGTGCCCTTTTGTCTTGGCAGTTGTTAAATCAAGGGCCAGTGCATGGTCCCTGACTCCCTGCCTCTACAATTTTGTGCAAGCCAATTTTCAATTGAACAAACTATTTGATAAACTTGGAGGCATGGCCGAATATTTATGGATTTGAGCAGGGATTCTAGCCCCAATGGCGGGGAGAAATTGACTGAAATGCGATTTGCCCTTGCACCTTTTCCTTTTCCAGCAACCAGCGCTTCGACAATCCATGACATCTCCTTGTCAACGTCTAGTATCTCGCACAAGCAACTCTCTACGTGTAGAGGCAGACACCCACACGCACACACGAACCAGAGCTTAACCACATGCTTTAGTCAAGTGTTTTCCATGTTAATAGAAGGACATAGCTCTAATACAATTTCGTTTGTAATTCAGAACTCTCTCTGCTCTCTTCAAAATCAAAATTGTTTTTTTTTTTTTAAATATTATCATTTCATGTTATGTTTGCACGGTTATATATAACCTTGATTGTTTGTTTCGGGTCGTGAGCTACATTATATTTGAGATGTAAAAAGATGTCCTACATTATTATATTTGGATTTCTTTTCTTTTTCTAGTTTTGGTCTTTGCTTTTTAAGGATTTCACATTTTAATTCTAAATTTTATTTATTTTATATTTTAATCTTTGAAACTTGATAAAATCAAAGCAAGTTCTTAAAAAATCAGAAAGGTGAAAGAAAGTAGTTGTCTAGCTACATTTCAGCAATTAAAAAACCTGATCTTGGTGTTATTGAGTTTCTCTTGATGAGAGAAGTTCTATTGAAGTGTTTTCGAGTTTTCATCTCATCATAAAAAGTTAATCAGGGATAAGTAAATTTTCTTTATTAGGTTAATTTTGTGTTTTTGACCAAATGATGAATGTTTGGAGGTTATAAATTGGTTTATTAAGCTTCATATTATTGACTGTAGGTCATCCATTTATGTTTTTATATATATATTTTGATGATAATAATATTATAAAAACTAGACTAATAACATGCTTGGTTGAGAACAAACTTTAAACAAGTTTGATATGAAGAACACATCAACAAGCATAATAGAAGTCCAAGAAGGAAGTAAAATGAAGACTTAGTTTAAGCATTCATTTTTAGTGCTCAATATAAATTTTCATATTCTACTAGATAGCACATCAAAATGAATTCACACACTTCACTTTGCATGCATTTTAAAGAATTGAAAAATTAGTTTTTAGAATTCACAAGGATTAAAATTGTCAAAACTGAAATTCTACATGAACCGATCAACCATTTGATAACACCAAATGATTCGGTTGATCGTTTGTTCATCCATGATGAATACTTAGGAATTCTTCAGGAATCGATTAAGCGATTGTCTTGGCCAATCTAAATCCGTCAACCATTTTAGCTGTCAAATAAATAATAATGGTTGCAAATGACTAGTTTTTAGTAGAAACATATATATATATATATATATAGCTTGTCTAATTGCAGAATTAAGTAGTGAATCCGAACATATATCATATACAAGCTATTTTTAGAGCAAAAACACTTCAAAATCATCAATCCTTAATCATACTCATATTTGTACATTAAAACCTTCATAATCTTGTACAAGAGTATATATTCTCATTTTCACAACACTTCAACACTTTTTAATCCATTAAGTGCTATCTAATGAGATATAAAGATGCTTAGATTTGCAAATGTAAAATACACTATATTGAGAGAATAATTCTGTAATAACAAAATCATATTTGTAAACTCTTGAGAGTTTGAGAAAAACTATTGGTATTGATGAGGTATTGTCATTAAGAGAAAGTCTTGAAGAGAAAACATCTTCAAGTGATGTAAAAAACTTGGAGTGGACTTATCAGGTAGCAATTGTACTCTTTGACTTGGACTAGTGAAGAGTTGAACAAGGTTTGTGATAATTGAGAGGCTTGACCTAATGAGATAACCACCTCTGCTATTTATATAATTAGGGCAGTACATGTGTTACGGTGTAGCATACTACACACGATAAGTCAATACATTAATAATACAATATTTCCTAGGGGTGATCATTTTCATTTCGGTTTGGTTTTTATCAAAAAAAGTAACGAAACCGGTTTTGTTTTTTTTTTAAAAAAACTGAAATCAAACCAGAACCGGTTCAAACCAACTGGTTTCGGTTAAGTTATTTTAGAAAAAAAACCAATTCAAACCGATTTGGCTTGGTTTTTTCCAGTTTGGCTAGGTTTTTTTTTCAGTTTGGGTTCGATTAAGTTTTTTCAGTTCTAGGCTTATAAAATCAAAACCGAACCGAACCGATTGTTTTTTTTAAATTCTAATCGGTTTAATCCATTTTTTTTCATGATTCGGTTTTTTTGGTTATTTGTTTTCCAGTTTTCTCTTTAATCGATTTTTTGGTTTTTTTCCTTGCCCCTAATATTTGCTATTCTTACACATTCCATAATATACCCCTTCAAGCTAAAAGTGGGTTATCCACATGAAGCTTGGAACGTAAAAGAGCAAATGTAGAGTAAGAGAGTGACTTAGTAAGAACATCTGCTAATTGATCTTTGGAGGAGATGAAACGAATCTGAATCTCCTTTTTTGCCACCCAATCACGAACAAAGTGATAATCAACTTCAACATGTTTTGTTCAAGTATGAAAAATCAGATTAGCAGACAGATAAGTAACACCCAAATTATCACACCAGATAGTAGTAATATAATTAGGGGAAAAACACAGATCTGTCAGAAGATAGCGTAACCAAAGAACCTCAGCAGTACCATTAGCCAAAGCTTTATACTTTACTTCAGTGGAGGAGCGAGCAACATTGTGTTGCTTCCTAGATTTCCATGAAACAGGGGTGGTACCAAGAAAAAAAATATATTCATTAGTATATTTTCGATCATCAACACTCCCTGCCCAATCGGCGTTAGTGAACCCATAAAGTGATAAAGAGGAGCCACGAGAAAGATGGATGCCATAATCTGACGTACCTTTCAAGTAGCGCAAGATACATTTAACAACAGCTCAATGACTCTCAGTAGGAGCATCCATAAACTGACAGACCTTGTAACATCCCCCGTATTGAAACCAATGCATTAACCATAAAAAAAGAAACATGGTAATTTTTTTTTTCTACCAAAATTTCGGCAGGGTTTCCCCTATGTCGGGAGGTCCCAAGTTATCAATAAATTATTTGTGCACATCCTATATTCATTGTTCATACACAATCCAATCATTCCAAGTCTCAAACTGTAAACTTTTAAGATAAAATTCACACAATTAGCAAGTTATAAAAATGAGAAGAATCCTAGGATTTAAGAGGTAACCATTAATTAACCATTGTAAATGCATTCATACGTTAGCATAATAAAGATTTTAAATTTCAATTTACTACTTACAATTTTAACAAAAATAACACTACATAACTTTATACATACAATTTAGTAGTATTGTTATATACAACCCAAAAGGAAAATTCTTCCATCTTCCTATTAACTTAAGTGACTATACGGAGGGAACACCCAAGCATCAACTAAGAGTTATGCTGTTGAGATGAACCTGCATAGTAATTTGTATAAACATAATTAAATTAATTAAGATGATCTAGTATATTTTTCATTACCCTAACAATTTGCTTTTTAATTAATTTACCATCAATTTCTATAGTTTCCCACATGCTTACACGCCAATCTTGTCCAATAATAACTAATTCTATTGATTACCTTTTCGCATGATACAAGTTCCAAACTAGAGCGTGCACCTCTTGTAAGAGCCTGGGACACCCAGGGTTTTACTCGCTCACCTGGGCCCACAAAATACGCTTTCCGGGAGGTGGGGTTTTCTCGAATCAAAAAAAAAAGTTCCAAACTAGAACACTGGTCCAACCATCAGCCCGTTCACAGGGTACCAGTTCCAAACCAGGACACTGGTTTATTCATTATTCATACACTACATAAAATTCAAAAATTTGAACTACATCATATTAGGGACTAAGTTAAAGAATTACACAAGACTTTAAATTATAAATCTAAATGTCAAACACCTACCTGAAAACTGTGCTTTGCTAGTCGTTCCCTGCTCCCGTCTATTTTCCACAATTTCACCTGTACCAATAGTTACACTAATTTAAATTTCAAGTCTTGACCATACATGCACACATATACATATAACCTTCATAATTCAACATTTTGTAATAAAAAACAATTCCAAACATAAGTTACCAATTTACAAGTTTTAAGTGGCTCAACATAACGGATTGTCCAACTGTTACTGTCTAGAAATTGAACTGTTACTGTCCGACCTCAACTCAGATTTTTAACTATATCTGGAGTTATAGAACTCCATTCCAAGCGAGATTGGTCTTGTTGGAAAGCTAAGACACGAGGCTACAATTTCTATGTAGGAAGAAGAACCCAGTTCTGCCCTAGTCAAAATTGCTCATCAATGAACATTGGACTGTTACTGTCTAGAAATTAAACTGTTACTGTTTGACCTCGACCTCTCCTTAGATTTTTAACTATATCTGAAGTTATAGAACTCCATTTCAAGAAAAATTGGTCTTGTTGGAAAGATAAGATACAAGGCTATAAGTTCTATATAGGAAGGAGAGCCCAATTTTGCCCCCAAGACAGTCAAAATTACTCATCAACGAATATTGAACTGTTACTGTCTAAACACTGTTTAGTATTTTGAGTATAACCGAAGCTATAAAGCTTGGTGTTATGCGTGATTTGTTTCTTTAGAACACTATAACATGGGTCTATAACTTTGATAAAGAAAAGTATCTCAAATTTTATCATTTTAGGGTCCAAAACTTAGCAGAGAAGTTGAGAGACAACTTGTCCAGTTTTGATTTAGTTCTTGAAAAATCTTTTCACATTCGGGTGTCCATTCCCTCCTTGTTTCCTTCCAAGTCAATCGGGTTGCTATAGTAGAAAATACCTCAATAAATCTTCTATAATAAATTGCCAAACCAAGGAAACTATGAATTTCAGTCACATTAGTGGGCCTCTCCCATTTTAACACTGCCTCTACTTTTCCTGGATCAACAAACATCCCATCAGCCGATATAACATGCCCTAAGAAAGTCACCTCTTTTAACCAAAATTCACATTTACTCAATTTGGCATACAACCAATGTTCTCTCAAAATTTGCAAAACCTCCCTCAAATGTTGTTCATGTTCCAAATATATATTGAAATACACCAGTATGTCATCTATAAAAAACCACCACAAACTTATCCAAGTAAGGTCAAAATACTCGATTCTTCAAATCCATAAATATTGCCGGAGCATTTGTCAACCTAAAAGGCATCACCAAAAACTCATAATGTCCATAACAGGTTCTGAAAATGATCTTTGCTACGTCTTGTTCTTTTATTCTTAATTAGTAATACCCCGATCTCAAATCTATCTTTGAAAATACCCTAACTCCCTTAAGTTGATCAAATAAATCATCTATTTGTGGAAGTGGATATTTATTTTTTATCATCACCTTATTCAACTGTCTGTAATCAATTTAGAGTCGAAAATTTCCATCTTTCTTTTTTACAAAAAACACAGTGGCTCCCCAAGGTGAATTACTTGGAGGTATGAAACCCTTTTCTAATAATTCCCACAACTATATTTTTCGTTCAGCCAGCTCCGTCGGCGCCATTATATATGGAACTTGGGCTATAGGGGATGTTCCTGGTAGTGTAACAATTGAAACCTCTACTTCTCTTTCTGGGGGTAATCCTGGTAATTCTTCCAGAAACACATCCGAGAACTCTCTTACTACGGGGATGATTGCCAACTCACGTTTTCTTTTATGGACATCCACCACCAAGGCTAGGTAAACCTCACATCCTTTCCTCATCATTTTTTATGCCGTCATAGCGAAAACAAGACAATTGGGTATGACATTTCTTTCTCCTCGAAATATTACTCTCTCACCCATAACTCCAGAAAGTGTTACTATTTTTGTAAAACAGTTCATTTGGGCCTTATACTTACCCAACCAATCCATTCCTAATATAATATCAAAATCATGTATCCCCAAAGGAATCAAATCTACATGCGTCTCACACCCCATGACTTCAAGTTTAATACCCATATATATTATATCAACGTCTACATGTTTCCCTAAAGGAGTACTAATGATAAACCCTTTCCCAACTCTACTTGGACTCCTTCCTAATTTTCCTACTGCGTTATGTGCAACAAATGAATGGGTAGCTCTAGGATCAAATAACACATACATAGGTAGATGATTTAACAACAAGGTACCTGCAACCATATTAGGGGTAACTCGAGCCTTTTCTTGCGTCATAATAAACACCCTACCCTGGGTCCGATCCCCTTGTGCCCTGACACGGCCTCTGTTACCACTGGCCCCGGACTAAGTTTGTCTAGTCGGTCGATCCACTGTAACCGACCGTTGCTGGCTCTGTATCTGCCGCTGTGTTTGAATAAACTCTAACTTCCGAGGGCAATCCTTTCTAACATTTCCATGCCCATGGCAGTAATAACATCCCTTACCCAAATATGGGCAATTCCTCCATCTATGCTCTCATCGACATACATAACACTGCCTTGGTGTGGTGGAACAGTTTCCAGGATGCTTCTATCCACACCGGATACATAGAGGATAAATAATTGGCCTCTGCTCTGACATCCCTCCCGATCCGAATCCACTCCTACTGCCCTGCTGTCCTCCAGTAGGTCCAATACTAGAACTTTGAACAGTCCCAACTATTATCCCTTATTTTCTCCTAAATTGACTGAATTGAGGCTTCATCTTTTTAAAATAAGGAGGTCTACCTGAGGAAACATTAACATCCTTCCTCTTACCCAATACTGTCTAGCCCTAGTGGCCCTTTGTTATTCATACTTCTAAAGCTTGAGCTGCCTCTATAAGCTCCCTAGTAGACTCAAACCATAAAACAATCAATCCCAATCTCAACTCCTGACGTAATCCATCATGTAGTCTATCAATCATATGTTGTTCAGTAGAGATGAACTGTGAAGCAAATAGGGAGAGATCATGGAACCTCCTCTCATACTCTAGTACTGATATGTCCCCTAGTTTCAACACCAGGAACTCCTGCTCTTTGATCCTACACTAATAAGAAGAGAAAAATTGCATCTCAAACTGTCTCATGAATTCACTTCAAGTCCATGTCCTAGTATCCCTCCTGGACCGTATCACTTCTCACCATGACTGGGCTCTATCCATCAGCAACTGTGTAGAACAATTCACCCGCCAATCCTCGGGTACTTTCATTTGAGTCATAGTGTTCTCTACTCTTCGCATCCATCTACCTGCAATCTCTGCATCCTGTTTGCCCAAAAAGGGCTAACATCCCAACTCCCTCATACTCTTTACAGTCCGTACTAGAACAATTACAATGTCAGAATCAATAGCAATACGAACAGCCGGAGTTGTCAGTGGTAATGAAACTGTTGGTGCTACTGAGGTTGTTGGAGCTACTATATTAGGCATAGACTCGATCACTACTCTAACTATCTGGGCAATTAAGACGGGGTCCTTAACAGGAGTAGGGGCTACTGCTGGTGCTATTCTTTATTCTTTTAGTTCGACTCTCTAAGGTGGTAAATCCCCAGCTTGAATAGAACCAACCCAACTTGGAGTCTAGATGACTCCTCAATACTTGGCTGATGAGATGCTGGCGGTACATACAAAGCAGTACCCTCTAAAGGATCCTCCCGTTGCCTATCAGCAAATCCAACATCCTGATCTCTCCTTCTGACTAAAGAGGGATCAGTAGCCATACCTTTTCTTATTTGTACCATCCTGAAATAATCCAACAATCATAAGGTTTTCATTTCAATATCCTGAACCCTAACCTCGTTTTGATACCAATGTAACATCCCTTATATCGAAACCAATGCATCAACCATAAAAAAAAGAAACATGGTAATTTTTTTTACCGAAATTTCAACAGCGTTTCTCCTATGTCGGGAGGTCCCAAGTTATCAACAAATCATTTGTGCACATCCTGTATTCGTTGTTCATACACAATCCAATCATTCCAAGTCTCAAACTGTAAACTTTTAAGATAAAATTCACACAATTAGCAAGTTATAAAAATGAGAAGAATCCTAGGATTTAAGAGGTAACCATTAATTAACCATCGTAATTGCATTCATATGTTAGCATAATAAAGATTTTAAATTTTAATTTACTACTTATAATTTTAACAAAAATAACACTACATAACTTTATACATACAATTTAGATGTATTGTTATATACAGCCCAAAAGGAAAATTCTTCCATCTTCCTATTAACTTAAGTGACTATACGGAGGGCACATCCAAGCATCAACTAAGGGTTACGCTGCTGAGATGAACCTGCATAGTAATTTTGCATAAACATAATTAAATTAATTAAGATGATCTAGTATATTTTTCATTACACTAACAATTTGCTTTTTAATTCATTTACCATCACTTTCTATAGTTTCTCACATGCCTACACACCTATCTTGTCCAATAATAATTAATTCTATTGATTGCCCTTTAGCATAGTACTAGTTCCAAACCAGAACACTGGTCCAACCATTAGCCCATTCATAGGGTACCAGTTCCAAACCAGGACACTAATCCATTCATCATTCATACACTACATATAAATACAAAAATTTGAAATACATCATATTAGGGACTAAGTTAAAGAATTACACAAGACTTTAAATTAGAAATCTAAGTGTCAAACACCTACCTGAAAACTGTGCTTTGCTAGTCGTTCCCTGCTCCCGTTTATTTTCCACAATTTCATCTATACCAATAGTTACACTAATTTAAATTTCAAGTCTTGACCATACATGCACACATATACATACTACCTTCATAATTCAACATTTTGTAATAAAAAAATTTCCAAACATAAGTTACCAATTTACAAGTTTTAGGTGGCTCAACATAACGGATTATCCAACTGTTACTCTATAGAAATTGAACTGTTACTGTCTGACCTCAACTCAGATTTTTAACTATATCTGGAGTTATAGAACTCCATTCCAAGCGAGATTGGTCTCGTTAGAAAGCTAAGACATGAGGCTACAAGTTCTATGTAGGAAGGAGAACCTAGTTCTACTCCCAAAACAATTAAAATTGCTCATCAATGAACATTGGACTGTTCCAACTATTACTGTCTAGAAATTGAACTCTTATTGTCCGACCTCTCCTCATATTTTTAACTATATCTGAAGTTATAGAACTTCATTTCAAGCAAGATTGGTCTTGTTGGAAAGATAAGACATGAGACTATAAGTTCTATGTAGGAAGGAGAACCCAGTTCTACCCCCAAGACAGTTAAAATTGCTCATCAATGAACATTTGATTGTTACTGTCTAACTGTTACTGTCTAGAAATTGAACTCTTATTGTCCAACCTCTCCTTAGATTTTTAACTATATCTGGAGTTATAGAACTCCATTTCAAGCGAGATTGGTCTCATTGGAAAGCTAAGACACAAAGCTACAAGTTCTATATAGGAAGGAGAACCCAGTTCTGCCCCAGTCAAAATTGCTCATAAATGAACATTGGACTGCTACTGTCCAATTGTTATTGTCTAGAAATTGAACTGTTACTGTTCGAAATCTCCTCAGATTTTTAACTATATCTGAAGTTATAGAACTCCATTTCAAGAAAAATTGGTCTTATTGGAAAGATAAGACACGAGGCTACAAGTTCTATGTAAGAAGGAGAACCCAATTCTGCCCCCAAGACAGTCAAAATTGCTCATCAACGAACATTGGACTGTTACTGTCTAAACACTGTTTAGTATTTTGAGCATAACCAAAGTTATAAAGCTTGGTGTTATGCGTGATTTATTTATTTGGAACACTATAACATGGGTCTATAACTTTCATAAAGAAAAGTATCTCAAATTTTGTCATTTTAGGGTCCAAAACTTAGCAGAGAAGTTGAGAGACAACCTGTTCAGTTTTGATTTCTAAGTTCAACAAGTATAAATTCGTTTCCCATGTATTTTTTTCCATTATTTCCATCCACCTATCATTATTTAACATCTTCTTAAACCGTATTCTAAAATCTTAATTATTCAAGAAAAACACAAACAAATTCAAGTGACTTAATAATAGAGCTTGTTACCTTTTGTTACAAAATAATGAGTCAAGAGATTGAGAACAACCTTGTTTTCCTTTTCTCTTTCCTTCCTTCTTCTAACCCTTCCCTTCCCACTAGTAAATTTTTCTAAGTTTTCTTCCTAAATCTTACTTGAAGCACTCTGTGTTCACTTACTCTCACTTTTCTTTGGATTCAAAGGATGAATTTACAAGGTTTCCTCTCAATTTTTTCTTTTCTCCTCTTTCTTCCTCTCGTTGGCCGACCATTGCTCCAAGGATTTCTAGAGATTTCTTGTTTTTTATATTTACGTTCTTTCCTTATTTGCCCCCATATTTACTTCTATTTTCACATTGACCCCACCATTTCTTTTATCAATTTATTGACCCCACTACTTCTCTTTCTCTTTACTAACTCCTTATTCCTTTATTATTATTTTCAATTTCACCCCTCTTATTAAATAACTTCTCTTTTAATCCAATTAATTTGTTCAATTTACTCATTTCTCCACATCTTTTGTATTTTATTTTATTTTACTTTACTAAATCAAGATGAGATTATTTTATTCGAGGGTTTACAGACCTTGTTGACAGCATAACAGATGTCTAGTCTAGTAAACATGAGATACTAAAGAGCACCAATAATTTATCAAAAACGAGTGAGATCCGAGAATAACATGGTAGACGATAGATCAAGCTTGGAAATAGAGGCTGGTGTATCAACAAGTTTACAAGATGACATACCAGCATGACAGAGAATATCAAGAACATACTTATGTTGACTCCACATGAGTTCCACACTAGTAGGAGTGACCTCAACCCCTAAAAAATAATGATCATTACCCAAGTCACGGAGCTTAAATTCTAGACCCAGTAAGGTAATAAGGCGATGAATTAAGGCAGAGTTGTTACCAGTAAGCAAGATGTCATCAATATAGACAAACAAATAGCAATATCATGATTCCTCGTTAGAATAAAGAGAGAGGTATCAACCTTGGAAGCCCGAAAACCAATAGTCTGAAGGAAGTCACTCAGACTGGTGTACCAAGCTCAAGGGGCTTATTTTAGACCATACAAAGACCTGTGAAGAAGACATACATGATTTGGAAGAGCAGAGTCTACAAAACTTGTGGTTTGTGCCATGTAAACAACCTCTCGAAGTGAAGCATTGAGGAAGGCATTGTGGACATCAAGTTGTCGAATCTGCCATCCTTTGGACACTATAATAGTGAGAACTAACCGAACAGTAGTCGGTTTAATAATAGGATTGAAGGTTTCTGAGTAATAAATGCCTTTATATTGAGTGAACCCACTGCAACCAAGCGAGCTTTATAGCGGTCAATAACAGCATCAACTCGACGCTTTATTTTGTACACCCATCAGCAGCCAACCATATTTATGGAGGGATTAAAAGGTACCAAGAACCAAGTACCAGTGGCATGTAAAGCTGCAATTTCAAACTTCATAGCAGTATGCCAACACATAAAACGGTCGACCTCCTTAAAAGTAAGAGGTTCGAGAGTGGAGGGAGACATTACTTGTGAAGCTGGAGGTTGTTAGGAAGAAGCAGTGACTGAAATGATGTTGGCAGTCCTGTTATGTCTAGGATGCAACTCCATGGGGTGCTGTCGCTGTGCTGGAGGAGTAGGGGTCTGAACAGGGGACGGTTGCCACAGAAGAGTATAACTAGACAGATCAACACAAAGGTCCAGACTTGTTGAAGACACGATAGATGATCTGGATGAAGAGGAAGAGTTGGATAACCATACTAGAGAGACAGTAGTTGGAGGAGACACTGACATAGACAGCGCCATCGTTGCAGACCCTGTACCTGCAAAATGATCAACATATATGGAGGTAGATAGTGATAAGGAGACAACGGGGTTAGAGGATGTGGGTGGTAGGGCTGATGGTGTGGTAGATGGAAAGATGGTGAGTGAGGAAAGGTGTGTGACAGTGGTAGGGCTGGTGGGTGGAGGGAGATATGGAGACTTGAGAAACGAAAACATGTGTTCATTAAATCGAACAAGATGGGAGATGTAGAGACGCTTAGATGACAAGTCAAGACAATGATACCCTAGATGAGAGAAACTATAGCCAAATAACACACATGGAGTATAGCGATAGTCTTACTTATGAGAATTATAAGGTCGAAGGAAGGGAAAACATAGACATCCGAAAGTACATAAAAAATCATAATTAGATGGTCGACGAAGCAGACATTCAAAAGGAGATTTGTTGCTCAAAATAGGTGTGGGCATACGATTAATGAGGTAAATAAAGGTTTTAAAAGCATAAGTCCAAAATTTTAAAGGTGTCGTACACTAACCAAGAAGAGTAAGACCAGTTTCAACAATGTGACGATGAGACGCTCAACAATACCATTCTATTCATGCGTATGTGGGCATATGAGGCGATGATGAATGCCAATGGTTTTAAAGAAAAAAAATTTAATTTATGATATTCACCACCCCAGTTAGTTTGAACAAATTTCATTGTTCAAAAGAATTGTTGTTCGACGAAGACTTGAAATTGATGAAACACATTGAAGACATCATATTTGAGGACAAGAGGATAGAACCAGATAAAGTTTGTTTGCACATCCACAAAAATAACAAAATAGCAAAAACCATTTGAAGATAACATAGGAGTAGGGCCCCACTCATCACTAAAAACAAGTTCAAGAGAAGCAGAAGTTTGATGACTCATAGATCCTAAAGATAGACGAGATGATTTTTCTAAAGGACACGTTTGAAATTGAAAATTTAAAGGATGAGAAGTATAGACAACCTTTTTATTTGATGCTAAGAGAATCAGAACATGAGAGCTGGGATGATAGAGGCGACGAAGCCACACATCGGCAGAGGTGGACAGAAAAGCCTAGGGAAGACACATGGCAGAGGACTTAGTAAGGATATAAACGCCATCTTTACTGTGATAGGAAAGAAAAACTACCTTGGTTATGAGATCCTTGACATAGAAAAGAGAAGAGTGAAACTAAAAAAAGACACAATTTTCACGATAAAATTATTGAATAGATAATAGTTTTTTTTTTTAATTTTTAGAACATGTAGAATATTAGACAGATTAAAGGTTCGTTTTGGAGTTATGCAAGATTTTATGATCCTTGACATAGAAAAGAGAAGAGTGAAACTAAAAAAAGACAAAATTTTCACAATAAAATTATTGAATAGATAATAGTCTTTTTTTTTTAATTTTTAGAACATGTAGAATATTAGACAGATTAAAGGTTCGTTTTGGAGTTATGCAAGATTTTATGAGTTGTATTAGATATAATAAGTCCTTACCATCACTAACATACAATTGATCATTACCAAGATAAGGGTCTGTAGGTGTCATACCAGCAATGTCTAGAGTAACATGTGGATTCGCACCTGTATCGGGGAACCAAGTGTCAGGATTTGCTACTAAAGCATCACTAAAGGAGAGGTTAGCCGAGGCTTGATTCCCATGATGCAGAAGCTGAGAGCATTATTGTGCAGAGTGTCCGATGTTGCTGCCAAGTTGGCATCTAATCCGCCGAGGCCACTGGTGTTGCCCTTTTTGTTTCTGCTGCTGCTGTAGTTCCTTGTGTTCTACAAGGAGGAGCTCCTACTGTTTTCACGGTAAGGCTGGCCAGGGTACTGGTTATAATTGCTGTGAAAGTTACCTCTCCAGCCTCCTCTTCTTCCTCTGCCCCCATGAGAAAAGGAGCCACTGCCATTAAATCTAGTTAAGGCACTTTGTGCAGTATATGCAGAGGGAGGGTGTGAGGGTGTAGGTAGCAATGGTGCGGTAACTTGAATGGATTGAAGAGAGCTCCTGTGTAAAAATTCATGTATAGACAAGTGACTATAGAGCTCAGAGTACGCAAGAGGCTCAGCTTTGATCGACAGACTAGTAACCGAATCTCAAAATTCAATGTGAAGGCCCTGAAAAACATAGAGATTGAAGTCAGTGAGGGAGATAGGTTTACCCGCTGCGGCTAGTTCGTCAAATAAGCCCTTAGCTTTCTATAGGTAGAGAGTGCTAGTATAATTACATTGATGAAGAACCTGGAGAGAGCCATGTAATTGCATAATCCTAGAGTTGGATAAAGAGGCAAGGGCACGTTCTAGAGTGCTCCAAACACTTGCCGAAGTTGGGCAGTCCACCACAAGGTGAAGAACATCAATGGAGAGGGATGAGAGTAAACTGTCGATCTTGTTGTTTCCATGTGATAAACACTTGGGAGGGTCCAGAATTAATGTTGGCAGTAGAGGGACTGGACAGATCAAGCGGGGAAGGGCAGGAATACAAGCCATCGACAAATAAGAACACCCCTTGACCAATCAGATATGGCTTCATTTGCATACACCAAAATATATAATTAGAATTGGTAAGTTTGAGGTTGATGACCTGCTGTGTATTTGAGAGGGGAATAACAGCTGGTGTCGCAGCAGAGGGAAGCATGACTACATTGATGTTGGGAGAAGAAGCGCTGACATTGGTGTTGGGAGAAGAAGGACTGTTAGTGGTGCCAGCTGCAGCAAAAACCGAAGGATCTATATTGCAGAAGATGAGTAGAAAAAAACAGAAGCTGACTCTGGAGCAGTAGCAAAAGAACAGCAGAAGAACGCAGAAACAGTAGCACAATGAAGCAAGTAATAACACGCTAATCGTGAGGTAGAAAGTCAGTGTTGCAGAGAAGCAATATTGTTGCCGATAGAGGAGTAGCAATGGACAACAAACAGAGGAGACAATTTTGTTGAAGAGAAGCAGTAGAGGGGCTGCCATTTGAAGAATAAATTAGCGTTGCAAAGAAGCAACAGCGTTGCAGACGATTTTGTTTGAAGCAGTAGCAATAGAAAAATAATTAGAAGGGCTGCCATTTGAAGAATAAATTAGCGTTGCAAAGAAGCAACAGCGTCGCAGACGATTTTGTTTGAAGCAGTAGCAATAGAAAAATAATTAGAGGGGCTGCCGTTTAAAGAATAAATCTGTTAAGATAAATTGACTCTGGTACCAAGTTGAAACAAGGTTAGTGAGAAACAAGGTTAGTGATAAATGAGAGGTTTGACCTCCCTTTGCTATTTATATAATTAGGGTAGTACATGTCTTACGGTATAGCATACTATACACGATAAATTAATATATTAATAATCTATTATAACACATTCCATAATATGAAGGAATGTAATTCTTAAGTACAATTTGGTGTGGAAGTAGGCTTGTCAAACCATGTTAAAAATTGAGTTTGCAATTTCTCTCTTATCTTTTATTTTAAACACTTTCATTATATTGTTGATTATTGTGTTTATTGTATTTAATTAAAATAAATTGCATTATTTTTTAATATTAGTGGAACATTTAATTCACTTTTTCTTATTGTTGTCTTAATTTTAAAACAATAAATATGGTGTTTATTAGGTGTTGTTAGGTGAAAAAATAAAATTTTGTTCGAAAAACCTTGGACCAAATTTCATTTTTTTTGGTGTTGCATTAATTGCCTCCCCCCTCAGCTAGTATATTTTTTTACGAGAATGTCATTTTATTTTTTTAATTATTATTATCAAATATGTAAATCTTTTTTGTCTCATGGATATTTAATAAAAATAAAATTTTTATTTTTATTATTTTTAATATACTTTGACATGATTTTATCACATTAATTAATTTTTTTTCTCTTTAATCACATACAAAATATTGAGATATTATTTGATTTTTTTTATATTAAAGCTTGCTTTTGATATCATGATGAGTTTTTAATTAAAAAAATAGTGCTAATAATTAAAAAATATGCTTTTGTAAAAACACTAGTAGTCGTTGTATTTCATGATTATGCACGCTACCTGCTGCCATAGATCAATGAACTTCGAATAAAGATTGGATTATTATATTTCTTGCTCTTTACCGATGCTTGTGCACCATCTTTGTCTCAACCAGAGACCAATCACCAAGCAGCATATCTCCTATAGCTTCTTAGGTTGCTCTTTTTAGAAATAGAACTCATAGATAGAGAACTCCAAAAAAGATTTTGTTCGATTTTTTATTCTCAAAACAACATTGAAAAAAACACTTTTTCCAAAATTTTTGGAAGCTAAAACTAAGATTCAAAAAAATATTATGAATTCATGAAAATCTATGAGTTTCATATAATGTTTTTTGAATGGTTAGAATTTTATATTTTTTTTAAAAAATATATACTATCCTTTTTTAAAAGATATTTGTGTTCACACAAAAAACTAATATAGATTAAAACATAAAAGTTATCGATTATTCTTTCTTTTAAAAAAATTAAAAGTAATTTTAAAGGAATTTTTTTAATTGCATTCCCTTTTAAGAAAAAAAAATGGAGTAAGAGGATATCATTTATTGTGATATTAGGAAGATTGTGTTTCTTACAAACTATAATTATACCAATAGGTTTCTACATCCTTTGAAAACCAATTAACAAACATAGATAAATCATTTCAAGATCAATTTTCAAGCCTTAAAAGATTTTGTCAAAATTCTTTAAAAAAATTAAGAATCATCTTTCTCAATTAAGATCCTTGGTACCTCATAATTCTATTTTGTGAGTACCAATGCTTGAGAAATTCCAGTTTCATCTTCAAATGAAGAAGAATTTGAAATCAATTAACTCAAATGGAACCATCTTCTAAAATGAATTACCCCATGCTTATAACCCTAAATATAGTTTTAGAAAAAAAAATCCATAATTATTCAAAACAAACATAACTCCAACTTGATCTATGAATGAAAAATAGATAAGTTAGCTGAGCATCAAATTATCAATTTATTATAGTAAAAGAAAATGGTGTTCAATGCCTATAAAACCTAGACAGGAACCATATTTTAAACCATATGAATGAGCCTACACAAGATGTTGCATCTTGAATTTTTTTTCTATCTGCGAAGCTTTCATAGGTGATCATCTCCTTCACACCTCGAAGATAATAACTCAAAGAAGCTCTTGTCCACCTGTAAATGTAAGAAGATGCATGATTTTAGATGGTATAAATATATTTTTATGAACGTAATTTGTAAAGACGATAATCAACCCTTTTGGAAAGAAAATAATTAGTTAGTCTTCTAGAATTATTAGGTGATAAAGTTCCTAATAAACTCCAAAAAACTTTTTAATAGACAAATCCCTTGCCAACAATTAACTTAAAACTTGCAACATGCATGCAAGTTAGATATGCAGTTGATATAAAAATAATAATAGAATAATAGCATGCATACCAAGCATATATTTAAATTTATAATTGATATAAAATTAAGCATGCATGCTAATAAAAAAATTAACTTTGATTAAATTAAAACAAGAAGGATACTTACTTATTATTATAGAATGTATATATGTAGGAAATGCTATAGGACTACTCCAGTATTGTAATTTCTCCCTTTACTATTGTATATTGCTCTACACATATAAATAGAAAAAAGGTTAGCTAACTAATAGGTTAAGCCTTTTATTTTTTCTCAATTCGGTATCAGAGACTTAATACATCACAACTCCTCTCTCCCTCTCTCTAATGGACTATGATGTTGCCGACTTCTCCCTCCACCAAACCGGTGTTGCAACACATATTTAAATTTAAATGAAATTTACTAAAGAAATTAGAAAGCATTATATGGAGTAGATATATAAACGACTAGAGCTTGGACGCAAATGCGATTGTTCTTAGGTTCTCGAAACCGTATGAATGATCAGTACTAGACTCTTGAGTCATTTTCAAGAGCTCTTGCACTACAAGATTTCATAGTTCGTCGGTAGTCTTTTACCGACGACATCCCAGATGGAAACATTCCGTCGGCTTTCTGCTCATCAGTAATACCTCATTCCGTCGTTAAATCGGTCGGTAAAAAAAATTGCCGATGGTTTTAAAGACAAAATGCACGCAAAAAAAATCCCGCTTGAAATATACCGACGGATGTATTCCTTCGGTGAGTGTGTGAAATACCGACAGACTATTTCCGTCGGTTAGGTCGTTGGTGATTGTGAAATTCGCACCAAGCTACTGTCAAATGCCGATGGATTAATTCCATTTGTAAATTCATCGTTAAGATGTCAAATGCCAACGGATACAGTCCGTCGGTAAGACCTTTTGTGATTATTTTTAAATATGTTTTTAAAAAATTATTTAGAATACATAATATAAAATTATATAAATTAATAGTAAAAAAAACCAATTATGCAAATAAAATTTTTATTAAACATCAAAAACAAAAAAAAATAAAGTTAAATAATATTCATTATAAACTGAATGTGTTTTTTAAAAAATATAAATTAATTATTAAAGTTAAATAATATTCATTATAAATTAACATAATGGTGGAGCTGGAGGAGGAGGAGGAGACTGGTTGTTATACGGCCAAAAAGAAGGAGGCACACATGTATCACCACTATGTAATGCCATGTTCATGACCATTTGGCGAAGCTGTTCATGATTCGCTTTGAGTTGTGTATACTCCGCCGATAGGTGGTCGTATTTTTCGGTGAGTTGAGTCGTGTATTGCTGCAAGGCCACGAACTTCTTAGATTGGGTGTTCGATACTGATTGGGAGCTCTCAACGGTTGAGACACTACGGGCCGCCCGCAAGTTCTCGGTCGTAGTGTTGGAGAGCGCGTACACCTGATTTTTATCGGGTCCACCGGACTATTCAACCTCTATCCACAAATCCGAATTGAAATCCAGATGGGTCGAAGGATCGTCCCCATACATCTCCCTCAACCGGCTATTATAGGTCTCCTGAAAATGAAAAAAGTAATCATCATATTCAATTCAATAAAAATAATAACTTACGAAATAAAATGATTGAACAAACATACCATAAAGTGTTGAGCACAATTGTCAACGAATTGTTGCGCCTCCTTTTGGCGGTCTTGACTCCGCACGTGCGTCTCAACAAACAGCTCCATTGGGCTCGGCTCATGTCTAAGAGACGTAGCCTATAATGAAAAAAATTAATTAACAACAAATTAATTTAACAATATATTTCATTTAAATTAATCTTACCATCCGTTTCGCATGTGCAGCAAATGGAACGGAGCTGCCGGTGTGCGTTGTCATCGAGCTATGAATTGGCCTATTCCGGTTGCCAGCACCGGACTATGAGCGTCGTGTGAACCGCTCAGACGTCACATGCTCAAGATAGGGCAACTATATATCTGCTGGGATGTATATCAGTTTGAAATTCCTCCAAACCGCCATGTCGTTCCAGCCTTGGAGACCCTTATCTCTCGCGGTTGTTTTTGCCTTTTTTTGTGCTTCATACCAAAAATCATGCAACCTACTTCCATAGCCAGAAATTAGATTTTGAAACATAAATTTTTTTCTAAAAAAATCTTGTATTGTTTTTTATGTTACCTAATTGCCACTTGATTTTCCCACACCCACCTCACAACTTTGTCATGCGCCCTGTCCCAGGCGAATTTGTTTTGTGTATAAATAATTAGGTAAATAAAAATAATAATTTATTTACAATTATATTAATTAATTATTAGAAATAAGCTGGAAATTAGAAATTAACTCAACCTCAAATCTGTCAAACCATGCATCGATTTGAGGTATCCATTCAGGATGTCTGGATACCTGACTCCATTGAAATAATAGAATCTTCATCGATGATTTAAACGCCGATGATATTACTCGGGCGGCCTTAATGTTTGTGAACATGAAAATAAATAAAATTAATGAAATATTGATTAGTTGTTCATAAATTATGTTATATTTTTTAAAAAAAAACTAAAACTTTAACAAACTTATATTGAAAGGTCGTCCTTCGACTGTGCCTCGTACTTGCGGGTGAATTGATTCTGCTGTGAAGGCACGCCGCCTCTGCGCTGTGAAAACGCGCTGGAAGAGGCAGCTTTGGTTGACGGCGCAAGTGCCTCTTCTTGAGAGGCACCTACGGATATGTCATCCTTGCTACTAGAAGAACTAGTTGCGACCATACGTGAGCGACGAGCTGTGGATTTCGTTCTACGCATCTACACAATTTTATAAGAATAATTATATAATTAAATTTAAATGTTAAAAAAAATTCGATTGCACCTCCCCTATACTAGAGACTACCCAAATCCACAAACCTGCAAATATTGACAATGGCCACAATCAATTGACCCCATCTATACTAATATTGTATATAACATAACATCTATACAAATAACATCCACACTAATTACAAGGTAAATTCAACATTAACAATTACAATTCAAATTATTCAATTATTATGGAAATACAAACAATAAAATATATTCAAAAAATTCAAAAAAAAACTCTATACTAACGATTAAAATTAATGGAAATAATTAGACACAAATCATGCAATAATAGAGTAAAATTACTAATTATTCCAACTAAGAAATTGACTCAAGTGGCTTGGTGATATATAGGGGGGACATTCTATTTTAGACATGCAGCTTGTTGCCTTGTTCTACTTTCTTCTATAATCTATTTGAGAAAAATGTTGTTTATTTCTTCTAGACATTTTAGTCTTTCAGATTTCAATAGTAACCAGCAAGCATAGAGGTTATGTATTGGGAAGATGAACTATCTTTTTATTTGTAGTGGCTGTGAAACTCTCTTTCTGTGTGTCTCTGTCTCGTGTGCGTGTGCACATATGCACCTGTAATTCTTGCCTCTCTCCAGTTGCTTTCGTTTGTAAGTTATTGTTGCTAGAGTAGGTGCAACTAGTTCTTTCCTCTGCAAGTCGGGTTTGGTAAGATTGATTATAAAGAAAAAGGTATTGGTGATGCACAATTTTGATTTTAGTGCTGAAGTTAAGTGTGGCTTGATTTATGATAGATAATTATGTTGACAATATTGGGCTTCATGAATGATGATGCCAGTTTATTTCTGGTCTTAATAAGCTATACTACTACTGGATTTGTGCTCTTTATTTATATGGCAAATTCTTATTCAAATATTTGATATTTATCGCTAATGAAACTTCAATCTTCCTTCAGGTTGTCGACCAAGTCAAAATTCCTCCTACAAGGATACAATATTGTTTTATTATAATGTTATTTGTTGTTTTTTCTTTAAGCCCTTTGAAGGCATTGGTTTGTAATTTGAATTAATTTGGATTTTAATTTATTGATGTGTCACTGTGTGTTATTTAAATGTTTTTGAAGCAGGAGAAAAAAGGAGAAAAAAACTAGAAAGATAAATAATATATTGAACACAGGATTGACAATAACAACTTAATATAAATGAATATTTAGTGGCAAAAAAATTAAATATACTTTGGAATTTTTTTAATAAAATTAGATATTATTAACATCATTTATAAGCCCATCAGAAATCTACTAAAAGCCCATTACGAAGCCCATTACGAAGCCAGAAAAATAACCATAGGTTTTTCCGGTTTTGGACCTAAAAAACCGGACCCAAACCGAACCGAAACCGGTCGGTTCAGACCGGTTCCGGTTTGGTTTGGGTCCCTTTTTTTTTGCCTTCCGGTTTGGTTGTTTTTTAAAGGTAAAACCCGAACCGAACCGAAAATGATCACCCCTACTTTATTGTCTTCAGTTTTATGAAAAATATATTTTTTATTAACAATGTTTTTTTAATAAAAATCCAAGATAATTAAAGTAAATATTCACAAGAATTTCAATGATTTAAATAAAGAAGTGAAATTTTCATTTATAGAGGCAAAACTCTCATTTTTTTTGTTAATTTTTTTTCTTCTTACCAGGAAAAAACCCTCTCAAGCATCCTAGAATTCTAATTAAATCACTTCATTTCATACCTCAAAATATCAAGAAATTACTTTAAAAAATTAAAACTCAAAACGCATCTAAAAACCTTAACAAGCCCTGATTTTTTCTTTTCTTCCGACATCGTTGATGAGCAAAACCTCCATAAAATATTTTTGTATCTAAAATGTGGTTGTCTGAATTCTCTCTCTCTATCTCTCTCCTTGTCATTTTCTGATTACTTTTTTTAATCACTTATAGCCCAGAGATTGAAAAGTGATGAAAATATAATATAGTACGGGGAATGAGATGTAAATCCATAAAATTTAAGGGACTAAATAAATAAATAAATAAAATATAGTGACTGGATCCATTTTCTTCACGACACGTGAACAGTGGATACATCTCAGGTGCTACAAGGAAACACTGTTTTGGTTTAGTGTTTTTTTTTTTTTTTTAAATATTTATATTTATATTTATAATTATAATGTGATCTCCCTTTTAACGCCATAAGGGCAGCCACTCTTCAGTCTCCTCACTAGCTCAAGGGCATATCCCAATGGGCTCTGATATAATACTTCAGCCTTTAAAATGGCTGTTAGGTAAGTAAGTATATGTTTTTTTTTAATATATTAAAATAATATTTTTTTAATTTTAAAAAATTATTTTTAATATTATTACATCAAAACGATCCGAAAACATTAAAAAAATTAATAAAAAGTAAAAAATCAAATAAAAAAACTTTTAAAACACAAAAACAAACGTGCTCGAATCATCAACTTGCTAGGCCGAAAAAAAAGAACGACGGGTGTATTTTTCTCACCGTACTGCATAGCCATGGAGATAAATTTCCATATGTAATTCATATAAATCTTGTCATTTTGATATCAATGGTTTTGGATCCAAGGACATTAGAGAGCATGCCATCAACAAATTAAGAGATAAAAGGATATGGCAACAATAATTTAAAAGGTCAAATAAAGTGGAA
>Ga0325402_1000877_pt1 | contig 23013 bp, 13 predicted proteins | sample PopdelMetagenome_22_FD_207212 | JGI IMG/M metagenome (GOLD analysis project Ga0325402, IMG submission 207212) | Populus deltoides microbial communities from Bellville, Georgia, United States - Xylem-PdKOR-R3 | ecosystem: Host-associated > Plants > Phyllosphere > Stem > Wood/Secondary xylem...
TGTCCATTTAAAGTCATTTCTATTGTATTTTAATAAATTTATTACAAAAAAATTGATAAATTTATTAAAATCTAGATAATAAGATGGGAAATAAATTAAATGGTCTCAAATTACTACCTGCAAAGTTTTTCATGTAATTATGGAGATTGGTTTATTTATTTATTCCTTTAAAACCAAACCAATGTATATTTGTAGTTGGTTGTTAGTGATAGAAGGAAAAAAAATCCAAAATTAACACCTACCATGATAGAAAAGATAACACAATAAGAATTAAAATAAGAATAAAATTTTAAATTTAACTATTTTTTGTTAGAGAATAATATAAATTATATCCTAAAACCTCACCTAACAGGTTAAACTATTAGATTGAGATGATTTTTTAACATGGTATCAGAGCCTTGACGATCAAGCGATCACGAGTTCAAACCTCACCATTTTCATTTATATAATAAAAATTAAGCACAAGACAGTGTGAGCTTGTGCAAGTTTCAAGCCCAAAAAGCTTTCACTTGAGGAGGTGTGAGACCTCACCTAACAGTTTAAACTATTAAATTGAGAACTAGTGTATTACAAACAATTTTAATTACTAATATTCACTAAATATTAAAATATGTAATTCTTAGATATCTATAAAGAAATCACAATTAAAAAGTTAGTGTATTGTGGGTTAATATTGGGTGTTTGAGAATGTGGTAACGATTATTTTTCAAATTATATTTTACTCAGAAATATATTATAATAATATTTTTTTATTTAAAAAATATTTTTAATATTAGTATATTAAAATATCTAAAAATATATTTTTTTAAAAATTCAAAATGTAATCAACCTTATTTTGGAACACAACACCCAAAAAAAAAAAGAAAAAAAGAGTGAAATAGCAATGGTGGACTGCCGTGGTGAAGAATCAACAAAAGCCCCGGTCAAGATTGGGCGTTGGGTTTGCTTTTCCTTTTCGATTTTCCAAAGCTAAGAGACTGATTTTCCATGACCCCATGTGCCTTGTAAGGTGGAAACGATTCTAAAGAGAAAGAATAGGTTGAGGACATGAGGTTGTCTTGTGCTTTGAATTCTAGACAAGTTGTAGCATGTTTAGGCTAATGTTCGCCCAAGAATCTCAAGTGAAACTATTAAACCCTCCAACATCTACAATAATCTACAATAATATTAGTTTCGATGCCGCGTTACGCAACTGTTCAAATAAAAAAAAATATTTAACATGAAAAAATTTAAATTAAAAAAAATTATTTGGTGTTGTTATTAAACTCGATTTAATATGTCAATTTTGAAATCTTTTAACCCGACTGCTTACTTAACTCGAATTTAAAACTATATCACAAATATATATAATCTTTTAAAAATCACAAATACTATATATATATATATATAATCTTTTATTTTATATAAAATAATAAATAGTACTTAATGCATACTTAAACTTAATATAGATATTGTTTTTGATTTAGGAATTTATATAAATACACTAAATACTCAATTCATGGATACTCGTTACCATCCTTAACCCATATTGATAGCATTTTGATACTGTAATTAACTTTTCTTTTTATTAAAGTTTAAGATATTTTTATGTTATGTTTTGTCTATTAAAATTAAATCTATCTATTTGGTTCCCAAAGGATAAGCTACTTTACCACTCTAAAAAAAACTGAGTGTAATTACTTTCTTTGTTTTTCATATAGAATGTGAAGAGGTACCCCTTTTTTTTCATTCTCTCTCTCTTTTATTTTTTTTTTGTTATTTTTTCACATTTTTATCCATTTATTTACGTGATTTTAAATTTATCTTCATAAATTATTTTAATTTATTTTTATTAGATTATTACAATCTCAAACAAACATTCTAATATTTCATTTGTGCTTGATTTTACAAGCATCTATTTTTTTAATGTAATATTCTTATTTCCAGGATCAAACAAAGTAATTATACTACTGAAATTTATGGGTAACTTTTTTTACTTTTTTTTTCGTAGACTTATTTAAGGTTTACCGAAATTTCTATCAAAATTTTGGCAAAGTCTCCCTTCTACTAGGAAAGTCTTAAGTTATATACTCATTTTATGCTAATTCCGCAATCATAACATATTCATATTCCATCGCAATCACAATCATTGCTGGTCATAAACATAATCGATTACATATTCATTCTTCCTTCTTATTTACAAAAAACATACAAAATGGTAGTCAAACATGGATAAGCAACATTAATATTACAAGCATAAAATAGTAAGAATCTTAAATCTCAATGATTAATATAAAGAGATACTAATACAATTCAAGTTATATAATTACCTAGAATAAAATATATAGGTATTTATTTAATTCCTAATTCATACAAAAGGAACTAGAAACCTAAGACATTGCTTCTAACGTGAATGCGAAGGACTTGCAATATCAAAATATAAAAATAATTATATTAAAAGTAAAAATACAGCAGAGATGAGGGAGAGTCAAAAATACATGTACCTACATATATAATTGACTACTCGATAGTACATAATCATAGTTGTCTTGGAAACCTACATTAAAAATTTTCCTTTACTACATTTAAAGCCTATCATTCCGTAACTCACTTATAGTTTTTCTTTTTTACGATTATTATCCATTATTCTTCACCAGGTACACCCATCTTACTATTATGTCCTAAATTTAGGAAGGTTACTATCGACATTAATAATTCCTATTAGTGTTATTAGTCGCCCTTACTCAGACCGACTAATCAAATCCTTAGCAATGCCGACACCGACTTACCGGTTGGTGCCATTAATTATTTCAAACCTGAAATAGTCAATCAATTCTTTTCCACCTCACCTTTAAGATTTTTCCAGTAATGTCGATGTCAAGGTCTCTTAACATCTTTAGCTTCCTTCTTAGGAAGCTAATCAAATTATCCTGGGTTTGTCGATACCAACATCGCCTATCGGTATCATTAATTATTCTTAACCCGAATAATTAATCAAGTTCAACATTCATTATATTTCTATAAAGATCATGCCGATGTTAACAAATCTTGCTAACATCATTAGTCACCCACATTCAGGATTGACTAATCAAGTCTAGAGACGGTTGTTTTGGATTCATCATTATAGTTCATTATTCAAAATTGAAGTCCATAAGTCCACAACTAAAATTAGATTTCAATCCATGTTCGTTTCATCGTATCTTTTTTTTTTAAACTTTATTCGCAAGTGTTAAATTCCAAAATAAAATAGAATACTAGTTTCATTCTTAACTAAGAAGAATATAGCTGTGAACCTGCCACTGGTGCTCAGTTTGCACTCCCCTGCTGTTACTGTACTGCGAGATCAGATTTGTTGGAAAGCTAACATCTCCGGCTACAATTTCTATGAGAGATGTTTCTCAAATTTTATCTTTTTGAGGCCTGAATCTCCTCTAGAACGGGGGTGATGAACTTGCCCAGATTTTATCGGCGATTTCTAAGTGAGTTTTCCGCCAACCTCCCTTCTCCTTTTCTTTTATGACATTTATTTTCCATGTTTTCCTACATTTTATGATTTCTCCCATGCTGAAATCATGAGCTATACCCATGGTTAATAATTTCATCTTTGCTTCACATAACACGCATCAAACTCGCAAAGTCCCTTACAATCAATTTTTGCCACACTTTTCCCTATTAGTGAGCTTTCCACTATTATTAAGTCATGCATCAAGGTCATATAATACACCAGAATTCCTCTTCGCTCCCCTCAATTGACTTTTGGCTGAACTTGGCTTAAGGGAAATAAAGGTTCTCTTTTTCTTGCTAGTCAATTTTTTTTTTTTGCTTCATTCACTCATTGTTCACATCATATACATATTATAAGTGTTCATCAACACAAATTTCAGAATTCCCTTTCCCCCCCTTTCAATACTCACATGGCCGGCCACTCAAGTCTTTGAGTTAATGATTTTTCTTTAACAATTTTGTATGTTTTTCATGTTCAGAACATCTTGTGTTAACTTTATTCTAACAATTTTTGCACTTCCTTAAATTTTCACTCAAAAACCCTAATTTATAAAATCTGAAATTGGTGCATAATTCTTAATTAATTGTTAAAGTGTTTTTCACCATTAAGTCTAATGTCCATATCTTGAGAAATTCTAGAATTTCACTTCAATTTCGTTGAAGATTTTTGGCCTCTCCTATCTTGCATGCATCCAACCCTCTTTTTCTTTTTTCTCCAATTTCTTCACTTGTTTTCCTTGTTAAAGTCCTTGTTAATAAATGTCCTCTCTACTTAAAGGTCTTAGGTTTGTATAGTTCTAGGAGATTTGGTGTTTTTCCCTCTCTTTTGATGAAGAAAAATCTGCACCCCCTTTTTTTTTCTATGGTGTTCAGCCGACCATGAAAAAAGAAGAAATTGGGTATTTATAGCCTTATTCTTTCTAACTACACATTGACCCCTTTTCTTTTCTTTTTTCTTTACAATTGGAGTCACCCTCCTTGTATCTTTCATATTTTTCTCATTTGATTTCTTAATTATTATATTTATTTATTTTGTATTTCATTCTATTTTATTTCATCATTCATTCATTATTTTTTTCGGGATTTTACATTTAATCATATAATTAAATAAAAAATAGTTTTAATAATATAAAGTTCTTAAACCAAATGAAGTCTATCACTCGGATTAAGCCTCGAAACATGAGTCGATCCAATATGTTATTATCTCAATATTAAAAAAAATCATCTTAATTTTTTTTTAAAAATCAAACCATGTTTTTACCTGTTATTCGGATTGTTTTCAAATCCACCGAGTAAAATGGATCATGTTGAGGCAACTTCCACGCGATTTAATTTTAATTTCAAGCTAAATAAGAAGTCAAATTAAGAGGTTTCAAGATTAACACATTAAATCAGATTTAATAATAATACTAAATATTTTTATATAAAAATTAATTTTTAATTTGAGCCGCAATATAAATCACCTTTTAAATTTAAACTAGTTCATGTTTCATATATGCAGAAGACTGATAGGAATATTAATTTCAAGACTCTAGATTAACCCTTATTTCAATCAACAATAACTTGACATTATTTTACTATAATTTCCAAAGTGTGCTTACTTGGAATCCTAGATTTTTTTTAATAAATCAAACATTAAAAAAATAACTTTGAATAGATTTTTGAAATTAACAATTAAAATGTATTTACAGTTAAAATATTATTTATTAAAAAATTAATTTTTTTTAATGTTTTTAAATTATTTTGATATGTTAATATTAAAAATAAAATTTAATATATTTATAAATAAAAAAATATTTTAAAAAATAATAACTACGGACAAAACAAATCATGCATTTATAATTCACATCAAAGATACAATCATGAAAAGAAGTCGTAAAAAATATTTCTTATGAACGCATTAGTTAAGAAAAACATTCTACTTCGAAGCTTATTTTCAACGTGGTGCCTTCAGCACAAATTTCTTCACTTAAATTTTAATTCAAAATAATAATAATAATAATAACGTGAAGAACAAATCCATTTGTCATCGAAATCAAACCCGGGCAAGGCACGTGTATTCTTTAAGCCTTTAACACGCTACCGGCCACGAGGCACGCACTCCACTCCCAGCAGAGACAGTAGTACTGTAGGAGTGCTAGTAGTCAAGTTCATGCAAGCGCCAGAGAATTCTAAAACCAAACAAGTAGCGTTATGATCAATTTCCCAAAAAACGAACCAAAATCAAAGCATAATATCTTGATAACTTCGTATGCTCATAAAACTTCACCATGATCAACAGCAATAACCAACACCCCTCCACATGCCACCACCAACACTCCCAACACCGTCAGTCGCAGCATTTCAACCGTCACCGGAACTTCCGAAACCACCAAAACCAAAGCCTTTTTGTAGTCAGGCTTTTTTCCAACCACCGTAATAATAACCGCACGCAATCCCCAATCGAAACCCTAATTTCCCAATGTAACCCTAAACCTGACAAATCCTATACAAACCCCACGTCCGCCGTCGCTGCTAGTTTGTTTTTCCACGACCAGAACGATGCTATCGTAGCCTCCGTCTTCCTCTGGGAACGGAGGCTGGCTGGGGATCATGTGTATACTCCGGTGACGGATTTTGATGTAAATGAAGGGGACTTGAATGAGAGGATTAGAGGTTTGTTTAAATTGTATGCAGAGAAGGTGTTAGAAGGGGAGGTAGTGAAGAAATTGGAGAGAAAGATTGAAAATTTGGCCGTGGAAATTGGTAAATTTACGAGCTTTCTCAAGCGGCCGAAAGGGGTTAGGGTTTATAGTGAGAATAAGGTGAAGAAGGAGGCGTTGAGGGTGGAAATGGAGGTGGTTGTGAAGAGGGTGGAGGAGTTTAGGAAGGGAATGCGGTGTTTAATGGATTGCATTGAAGGGAAGGAGATTGGTGATTTGGGGGTTTTGAGGGTTCATGATGAGGGTAATGGGAGAAAGATGGGAATTTTTTATTATTGGAGCAGGATTCATTTTCTGATATTGAGAGAGTGTAGAAGGGTAGAAAATGGGTTGCCTATTTATGGGTTTAGGAGTGAGTTTTTGAAGATGCTGCATTCACAGCAGGTATGATGATTAGTGTCTGGATATGTTAGCTTTTATTGTATTTAAAGGAATATGCGTTGACTGTTTCTGATGTGATTTTGTGCTTCAAGCTTAGTGGTATATACTTCTTGTATTTAAAGGAGTATTATGATTTGAAATTCAACTTTAAGCTTAGTTTGTGTGCTTATGCATATTCTTGTATGATCTTTTATGAATGGTTGGTATATAGTTTTAGGAGCCGTTTTATGCAGGTGATTTTGTTTGGTGATTGTATCTTAGGGATGTTTGGCCTTTCGGTTTATCTGGAGTTTTCAAAGATTTTGAATTTTTTTTTTGCTTCAAAATAATTTTTTTTTGGTGTTTTTGGATTATTTTGATATGCTGATGTCAAAAATAATTTTTTAAAAAATAAAAAAATTTACTTTGATGTATTTTCAAGTGAAAATGCACTTTAAAAAACAACCGCAACTACTGTCGCAAACAACCTCTTATAGTCACATATAGTTTTTTACCGAAATAAATAGTTGAAAGTGCAGTTCATCTTTAATACTTTTAGCGGGTCTTGGGTTGTAAAGCTTTGAATAATTAGAAGAAAGTATCTGGAGTTATGATGTTTTTATTATTCATTTAGAAGGTTATGTGAGGCTCGGTTGATTAGGAATGTGATCATTGATATGTCTATCCAGTTGAGATGCGGATTTAATTGATTCGGAATGTATTCACTGACATGCCAGACTGGTTAAAGATAATTATGACGATAATTTACATTATAATGTGAACGGGAATGTTGTAGTTTATATATTGTTATCTAATTTGCTCATCTGGACTGTTTATCTGGCTATTAGCTTTCCAACTCTAGAAAAAGAATCAAGTACATAGAAACTTAAAATAACATTTGAATCTATACCTGCAAATGAAGACGCACCTTGACTGCCATGTCTGATGGAAACTAGAGCTGTTTTTTTAGCTGCAGTTTTCTTGGTCTTGTTTCATGTCTTTGTTGGGATTTGGAATGATAATTGAATTAGTCAATGGTTTTTTCTTTTTCTTTTTTGCTGTCTGGCTTCAGAACTTAAATTTTGTTAAAAGTTGCATTAAAATAAGTTTATTAGCATGTCTTTATAACTTGTTGGTGTTGATAGATGTTTTTTCTTTCTCTTTTGACTTCTCCTACAGGTGATGGTCTTGATTGGAGAGACAGGTTCAGGGAAGAGTACGCAGTTGGCACAATTTATTGCTGATTCAGGAGTTGCATCAAGTGGTTCAATTTTGTGCACTCAACCCCGCAAAATTGCTGCTATATCCCTGGGAAAAAGGGTCGGTGAAGAATGCAATGGATGTTATGAAGATAATTCAATTATCTGCTACCCATCTTATTCATCTTCCCAGCAGTTTGGTTCGAAGGTAATATATATGACTGATCACTGTCTACTGCAAAACCTCATGAAAGATAAAAATTTGTTTGGAGTTTCGTGCATTATTGTAGATGAGGCTCATGAAAGAAGCTTGAATACTGATCTTCTTTTGGGCTTGCTAAAAGAATTACTTCAGGAAAGGCCTGACTTACAGCTAATTATAATGTCTGCAACAGTTGATGCAAGCAAATTATCCAGTTATTTCTTTGGTTGTGGAACATTTCATGTGTTGGGGAGAAGCTTTCCTGTTGAAATCAAATATGCTCCTGCTGCATCTAGAGAGTCCCTTGACCCCTTGCCAAGCTCCAATAATGCAGCTCCATATGTTTGTGATGTTGTTAAGATGGCAACGGAAATTCATGCAGCAGAGGAGGATGGGGCAATACTTGCTTTTTTGACTTCACAGGCAGAAGTAGAATGGGCATGTGAAAAGTTTCAGTCTCCCTCTGCAATTGCGCTCCCATTACATGGGAAGCTTTTCCATGAAGAGCAATGTCGTGTTTTTCAGAATTACCCAGGAAAGAGAAAAGTTGTTTTTGCTACAAATTTAGCGGAAACATCCATAACAATTCCAGGGGTCAAGTACGTGGTTGATTCTGGTTTAGTTAAAGATAGCAGGTTTGAATCTTCATCTGGTATGAATGTGCTCAGAGTTTCCAAGATCAGCCAAAGTTCTGCAAATCAACGAGCTGGCCGTGCTGGTAGAACAGATCCTGGCAAGTGTTACCGGCTGTACTCGGTTTCTGATTATCAGTCAATGGATTTGCATCAGGAACCTGAAATTTGTAAAGTTCATCTTGGCATTGCAGTTTTGAGGATTCTTGCCTCTGGTATTAAGAATGTGCTAGAGTTTGATTTTATTGACGCTCCAAGTGTGGATGCAATCAACAAGGCAATCAGGAACCTTGTTCAGTTAGGTGCTGTTGCCTGCAAACATGATGCCTTTGAATTAACTGCTGATGGGCACTACTTGGTTAAATTGGGTATGGAGCCTCGACTTGGGAAAATTATTCTTGAAAGTCTCCGTTATGGTTTGCTCAAGGAGGGAGTTGTCCTTGCTGCAGCTATGGCAAATGCCAGTAACATTTTTTGCAGAGTGGGTACTTATGATGAGAAACTGAAGTCTGATTGCCTTAAGGTCCGGTTCTGCCATCACGATGGAGATCTCTTCACTTTGCTCTCCGTTTACAGGGAATGGGAGAGTATGCGGCAAGAGAATAGAAATAAATGGTGTTGGGAAAATAGAATCAATGCAAAAACTATGCGAAGATGCAGAGATACAGTATTGGAGTTGGAAAACTGTTTGAAAAATGAACTCAATATCATTATTCCAACTTACTGGCTTTGGGATCCTCTTGTTGCCTCCGTGCATGATGAAAACATGAAGAAGATTATACTTTCTTCACTAGCAGATAATGTAGCTATGTATTCTGGGTATGATCGCCTTGGTTATGAGGTTGTTTTAAGTGGTGAATACTTCCAACTTCACCCTTCATGTTCATTACAAGTGTATAACCAGAAGCCACATTGGGTTGTCTTTGCTGAACTCTTGTCCATATCAAGTCAATATTTGGTTTGTGTTACAGCAATTGACTTTGACAGTTTATCTACCTTCATTCATCCTTTATTTGATGTCTCAAAGATGGAATCTAGAAAACTGCAGTTGAGGGTGATAAAAGGATTTGGAGGTGTTGCTCTGAAACGGTTTTGTGGAAAGTCAAATAGTAGCTTGATAGCACTCGTTTCTCGCATGCGTGCCATTTACATGGATGAACGCATTGGAATTGAAATCAATGTGTGTGACAACGAGATTCAATTGTTTGCATCGTCCAAAGATATTGAAAAGATTTATGAATATGTCAATAATGCCTTAAGATATGAAACAAAGTGGTTAAGGAATGAATGCTTGGAGAAGTGCTTATATCATGAGGTACGGGCTGGTGCTTCCCCCCCTGTTGCACTTGTTGGAGCTGGTGCTGAAATTAAGCATCTGGAGTTGGGAAATAGATGTTTAACAGTGGATGTGCACCTTTCCAATGTGAATGTGGTAGATGACAAGGAAGTTTTGACATTCTTAGAGAAATCTGTATCTGGAATTTGTGGTTATAACAAATTCACGGGCATTGGACAGCATGGTGATGATACAGAAAGGTGGGGCAGGGTGTCATTCCTTACTCCTGAAGCAGCTAGAAAAGCTCTATATTTTAATGGATCCGAGTTATGTGGATGTGTACTTAAGTTGTCCCTGTCTCGGTCATCTGTTGGAGGTATTCGAAAGTCATCATTTGCTGCCGTAAAAGCAAAAATCAGTTGGCCACGCCGGTATAGCAAAGGGTATGCAATTGTCAGATGTGAAAGGAATGATGCCCAGTTCATTGTTGATGATTGCTTTAATGTTCTGATTGGAGGCAGGTTTGTTCAGTGTCAGACCAGCACAAGAGACATGAACTCTGTAGTTATCAGAGGACTGGATAAAGAAACTTCTGAAGCAGAAATTTTAGAAGTTCTGCACAAGACAACAAATAGGAGAATTTTGGATGTATTCCTAATCAGAGGAGATGAAGTAAATAATCATTCTGTTGATGCTTTTGAGCAAGCAATTCTCAAGGAAATTGCTCCTTTCATGCCTAGCCAGGGCCCTTTGAGCAATTACTGCCATGTTCAGGTCTTCGCCCCTGAGCCAAAGGATAGTTTCATGAAGGCTTGGATCACTTTTGATGGAAAATTACATTTGGAGGCAGCTAAAGCTCTGCAACATATGCAAGGAAAAGCACTTGCTGGTTGTTTTTCATGGCAGAAGATGCAATGCCAGCAGGTGTTCCATAGCTCTGCATCATGTTCTGCTTCTGTTTATGCATTCATTGAGAGGCAGCTGAATATTTTACTGAAAAGCTTCAAGTTTCGACCTGGTAATTCCTCTCACTCTGAAGGAGTTTGTGGTGAATTGTTTTTCTTTTTTGACTGAATGGATAAATTCTTAATGCTAGATCTATCCTGGTAAATTTTTAAATAATCATTTCTGAATTGACAATCAAATGTTCTTTGAATTAAATCTCTTTTATTATGACCTGATATCCTGTATTGAGGTAATGTGAATTGTTTTCTTGTTTTTCTTGACTGATGGCCTAATTCTTTATGGTGGACCCGTCCTGGTAATCTCTTGAAACCATCTTCTTTAAAAGCATTTTTTTTTCTTTTTGGCATCAAAGGATCTTGAGTTTGACAATCAATTTTTCTGTGAATAAGTACCTTTAATTATAGCTGGTTCATTTCAGTACTGATACAGAATTTCAAGCATATGTATGGGTCAAAACCATGAGCTTCAGGCGAATAGTGAAACTACATGAATGACTTTTGGATGGATGACACTTTGGTCTTAGGAATATGGATCTTTAAGCATCTTTCGTTTGGGATGCACCAGTCCTCTTTCTTTTCCTTTTTAATTTTACTTGGTCCTGATATTGGTTTATTCTAAATGGGTTGTTTCTGTTTTATTTTTTTTACTTTCATCCCGTCGAAGCAGTATGTGCAATGTGGCTCATGCTGTGAGGCTGTGAAGATTCAGTCCAAAATAGGAGAAATTCCATTAAAGCCTGTTTATATGCTTTAAGATTGATGTAGATAGTTTAATGTTTTTTAAACTTGATTGGGATTTGAGATTCTAGTGTAACCATGATAATTTTAGGTATTACTTTCATTTTGGTTGATTGGATACAGTGAATTTGACCTCGAGTATCGGTCTGTATTGTAGGTGATGATAGGAGGAGTTGTTATGCAGCCTAAATTATATTAATTAAGAACCAGCTTTGATTAGGGAATGCCAACTTTAGAGAGGTTGCTTTTAAGCTTGAGGTTGGAGTAGGCGGAAAAGTTACTTATAGTGTGCGTCAGACTTCAGAGTCATGGAACCTCCTTTGACCGATCACAGGGATCTAGTTTGTTTCCAGATCAGGTCCTGTTTTTTGTAGGATTCGCCATGTACCTGTGGAGTGACATGGAGGAAGAAAGAACTGATAATTTTAGAATTAATTCATAGCCTAGGTCATATTCATGTGAGCAAGCCACTGCCTATTTTTTCTACCAGCCTGGAATTCTTTGGATATATGCTTGAAGCATGGAGCACTAATTTTTACAATAAAATGTTATTTATAATTAGAAGCTTTTGCTTCAACAATGGAATCTGGCTTACCAGGATCTTTATGTATTACTCCATACAGTAACAAAATAACAAAATTGGGGTTTTCTTTTATTGAGTAGCTACTTTTTGGATGATTTAATTTGGTTTTTATATAATTTTTTTGGTTTTGTTAGGTTGTTATTATTGAAAACCCAAAATAAAAATTCTAAATCAAACAAATGGAGAAACTGAACGCACACTCCTAGGCTTGGCAATTTATATGGACGGGAATTATGGAGCTGATCAGTCCAGTAACAACTTGTTCCTCATTTTACATTATTGTTTAACCTAACTCCATGATTTAATATGAAATGTGCCAATTGATTATTATTTCCTGAACGTTGTTTGATAGTAATCAGGTGCTGACAAATTTGACTATGCAGGTGTGTGTTGCAATTTAGAAAGGAATGAGAATGGCTCTTATAGAGTGAAGATATCTGCTAATGCAACAAAGACAGTAGCTGAGTTGAGAAGGCCGCTGGAGCAACTGATGAATGGAAATAAGGTAAATCATTGTAGCCTCACCCCAATGGTTCTGCAGCTTCTTTTTTCCAAAGATGGCATCATGCTTATGAAGTCACTGCAGCAAGAGATGGGAACATATATTCTCTTTGATAGGCAGAACCTCACTGTTAGGATCTTTGGCCCCGAGAAGAAAGTTGCTCTTACTGAACAGAAGTTGATAGCATCTCTTCTAGCCCTCCATGATAAGGAACAAACAGATATCCGCCTTCGAGGTGGAGCAATGCCGCATGATCTTATGAAAAAGGTGGTGGAGAAGTTTGGTCCTGACTTGCATGTGCTCAAAGAGACGTTCCCTGAGGCTGAATTTATGCTTAATACAAGGCGACATGTTATTTCTTTTTCTGGAAAAAAGGATCTGAGACTCCAAGTGGAGCAGATGATTCGTGACTTTGCGCGGTCTGTTGGTGTTAATGGATCCATCAAACGATATGAAGATGACAATATTGCCTGCCCTATTTGCCTTTGTGAGGTTGAGGACTGTTACCAGCTTGAGGCTTGTGGGCATAAATTCTGCCAGTCATGCTTGGTTGAACAGTTAGAGTCAGCAATGAGAGGACGTGATGGCTTCCCTGTAGGTTGTGCTCATGAAGGTTGTGGCATGCACATTTGGCTTACAGATCTGAAGTCTCTTTTACCATGTGAAAAGTTAGAGGATCTCTTCAGGGCCTCCTTGTCAGCCTTTGTGGCATCTAGTGGTGGAACTTACAGATTTTGCCCATCTCCTGATTGCCCTTCAGTATATCGCGTAGCAAGCGGGATGGTTGGTGATCTATTTGTTTGTGGAGCATGCTATGCCGAGACATGTACAAGGTGCCATGTGGAGTATCATCCATTCGTATCATGTGAAAAATACAAGGAGCTCAAGGAGGATCCTGACATGTCCTTGAAGGAATGGTGCAAGGGAAAAGAGCATGTTAGAAACTGCCCAGTATGTGGATACACAATTGAGAAGGTAGATGGCTGCAACCACATTGAGTGCAGATGTGGGAAACACATCTGCTGGGTCTGCTTGGAGTTCTTTATGAGTGGTGATGACTGCTATGCGCACTTGAGGTCTGTACATCCTGCTACATTATAAAACCTGTACTGACTACATTGTAAGTTATTTGTATATAAAAGTATATGATATCCACACATGTATAATTTAGAAATATTACATGCGTATCAGTTGTTCCGTGCCTCATGTTTTTCATACTTGCATGAGCCTTCTTTCCTACGAATCTAGCACATTACTGTTTCTAATTTTGAGGTCTTCAAAACTCGTTTTTGCTGCTCAAGATTTGGTTTCTCTTTTTGTAAAATGAAAAAATAGAACCACTGAAGTGAGCCCCCCCCCCTTTTTCTTTCTTTCTTTCTAATTGTTGATTACCGACTGGAAAATTGTCAACTGAAACTTTTGTATCCCTTGTTGATAAATCCAATTTCACACTGATACTGCAGTATATTTGTTTGTCTTGTGGCTGAAAACAATCAGAGTGACCTCCTTCTCGACCACAATCCATGAATCTTCTGTAGGCTGTGTACCTAGAGGAAAAAATATCTATGAATATACTATCCTCGTCATTTTGAATAGATTATCTTTGTTTCTTGCTTTGTTTCAAATTTATTGGGTTTGATTTTATAGTTAGCTGCAGTTGTTTACAAGTTTAGTGAATTCTTTTTGATTTTATAGTTAGAATCAGTTTCTCAGAAGTTTAGTCACAATTCTATTGCTATTTGCTTTGTTCAGGCACCTTTGTTTTATAATGAAATTAACATTATCTCTGATAAGCATTCTCAAATATGAATGATTGCATAATTACAGAGAACTGGAGGAGGTCCGTATAGATTCATTTCTTAATGCAAAGAAACATATGCTTTTGCTTGTGTTACTAGTGGCAACTGATAATCTCTCCCTTTTTACTTTCCTCGAGAGTTTTGCTGCACAATCGTTTCTATTACAGGGTCAACCATTATCTTCAAGTCATCAGTGTCATGCTTCACAGCATCCACCTGCATGTTTTATCTAGAAAAAGAAAAAAAGATTAACATTTGTTCAACAAATGCATGCATGCTTTCAAGTTTTGTTCTTCCAGTTTCTTTGAACTTTATGCTATTAATGGCAGTTGAAATCTCTTGTGGCAACTCACCTTGTGAATAAAGTCTTGAGTTAGTTTAGCATCATGTGCAGTTGCTTTCGTAATGTGTTCTATCAACAAAGCTGTTTCCTTCAGTTTTCCGTTTTCAGGCAGCACTTCTGCCACCTCTTCTGATACCTTCTCCGCCACTGTTGCCACCTTTTCTATCTCCTCAGCTACATGTTCAACCTCGTCTACAATAATTTCCGCCTCTCCTAAAATAAAATTCTCCCAAGTTGATAAAGAAGACTTGGTAAATTAATGAGCATACATTAGGAACTCACGTACCTTCTATCCTTTTCAGCTCCTCCCTTTTTTGCTTCCAAAAAGGCAGGAGGATGGACAGTATAGATCCCAAGATCCATTTTGCCCTGCATGGAGTGACGTTTCTTGCAATGTTATTCCTCAAATAATAATTCCTCAATTCATGTGGTGGAAGCTTGTGGCTTAAAATCCCAAGTGCAAAGCGAATTCATACCAAGTGGGGAAGTTGCTTCCAGGAGGATTTGGAACTGGTGGTACAACCTTGTCGCTCTTCGTCCTAGATCATAAACAGAAAAAAATTGCATCAATATTTTGTTAGATAAATAAAATCAAGCTATTGAAATAAATAAAAAATTTGAAAGACGACAAAACAATGAACTTCAAAAAGGATAACAACATGTTGAAATGAGATCGTCTCCATTTATTGCTATTGGCAACGATTAACTGTAATCCTTGGTGCATCGATAAACCTCGTCCGATCTTGGACACTGTAGAACCAGACCCGCGGCTGTGAGAAACATTGCCGGAGCTGGCTCTGTAACGATGAATTAGTTCCAGAAAACTTCGTACATTGTAAGAAGGCCAAGAACCTTTAGCAGACATAGTGAAATTATAATATTTGAAACGTTCAAAAACCCTTCATTATAAGCTGCATAAAGGGCAGATTGTGTGCTGTATTTAGGCAGGTGATTGATGCATTTTTCATGTGAGGATCCTTGCAGGATAAAGATCTTAAATTTGCAAAAGATAGAATACGAGCACGCCAAGTAATGATGTGTATTTGGTCACTTCAAGCTATTTTTTTACATCTAACAAAAGGCTTAGAGTGTGCCGTTCTCCCGACTGTTCCTTGCAAGCAAGAACTTGTTATTACTCATTCAAGCCTTTTTTCCTTTGGGCTTTCGCGAACTTTTCTTACCTTTTTTGTGTTGAATTTCCATGTGACGGAGAAGAGAGAAAATGACAATCCTGAATCTTAGACTCTCGTAATTTTCTTTTGAAGTAGGGAAAATCCAAGAACCTAATCCATATTGTGGTCCTGCATAAATTAAAGGCATTTGCAAATCGTGTTCTCCACGTCATTAAGAAACTGCTTGCCCATGAAGTTTGGACTTTTAAACAATCTCAAGAAGTAAAAAGAAATAAAAAAAAACTAAGGAAGTTAGGTTTGATACTGCATAATACAATTAAAATAATAAAAAAGAATAGATTTAACATAAATATAAAGAAACTATATATAAGCTAAACAAAGAAAATTAAAAAGAAAATGTAAAGACTATTTTACCCTTAATAAATAATAAGACAAAATAACCCTATCTTTCTTAACATCTCTCCTAAAACTCACGATGCGATAACTATAAGCATTGAGAGTTTGCCAACTAGAAAATAAAAGTAGGAAATAGAATGCCACTTGGTAAAGAAATCTGCAATCTGCAAAGAAAAAGGAACAAAGGGCAAAGTAATGGTGTCATGCTTGAGATCATGACGAGTAAGATGACAATCGATCTCAATGTGCTTATTTCGTTCATGAAAAACCGTGTTGTGAGCAATCTGAATAAAACTCTGGTTGTCACAATACATAAGAGTGAGATCAGAAAAAGAAACTCCTATATATGCAAGTAACCAATGTAATCAAATAATCTCTTTTGAAACAATAGATTGTTTCTTGCTCTTTTAAGAAATAAAAAATCACCCAAAAAGATACAGAAACCAGTAACAAACTTGCGATATGTAAGATCACTGTCATGATCAACATCAAAATATGCACGCAACTCCAAGAAAAATGTGGATGGAAGTAAAAGACTCTAAAAGACTATACCCCAAAGATATCATAAAATACAAAAAACAACTGCATAATAAACAGTAGTAGGAGAAGCAACAAACAAACTAACAACATGAACAAGATAGGCAATATTTGGACGAATAATATTGAGATATACCAAGCTCCCAACAATAATACAATATAAAGTAGGATCTGGCAAAACTAAACCATCTAAAGAAGAATACTTTGTGTTAACCTCAATGAGAGTATCTATAGTCTTATTATCAGTAAGTCTAGCCTGCTCAATAATATCTGCAACATATTTGACTAAGAAAGAAGATAATCTCTAGGTGAGTAGGCAATCTCTATACCCAATAAATATTGTAGATAACCAAAATCCTTCATTTCAAACTGTCTAGCTAACTTTGTCTTTAAAAATAAAATATCATCAATATCATCACCAGTAATAATCATGTTATTAATATATAAAGATATAATGATACGACTTGAATCAATGCACTTCACAAAAAGAGTAGAATCATGACTACTAGAAACAAATCAAAAGGAAGAGATCATAACAAAAAATTTCTCAAACCAAACATGAGGTGCTTGTTTGAGACCATATAATGCTTTTTTAAGCTTGAAAACATACTTAGAATCATATGAACACTAGGAGAGGGCGCCATATAAACTTTTTCTTGAAGATCTCCATTCAAGAAGACATTTTTAACATCAAGTTAAGAGATATGCCACTAACAAACCGAAGTTACTACATTAAGAGTACGAATAGTTGTCATTTTTACAATAGGAGAAAACATCTCCTCATAATTCATACCATACTGTTGAGAATATTCTTTTTGTAAATGACCTAGCTTTGTATCGTTCAATAGATCCATCAGAATTAGTTTTGATCTTATACACCTAACGACAACCAACAACACTTTTACTAGAAGGTAGAGGAATCAAATCCTAAGTATTTGTCTTATGCAAAGTTGAAAGTTCTTCATCCATAACTTACTGCAAAAAAGGATCAAGAATTGTCTATTTATAAGAAGAGAGCTTAAAGAGACAATGAATAAAAGCTAAAAAGAAAGTAAAAGATAAAGAATACAAGAATAGGTAAAATCTAGTAACCTTGCAGACTTATAAATGTGTATGGATTGATGTAGAGGTGGATTCACAATCTCAAATGAAGCTTAAAAGGACCATAGAAAAAAGGGGAGCTTTAGATGTACTGGAGAGTAAAATGTTAGTATCTGTAGAATGATCAGTAGGAATTAGTCGAGTAACATAAGAAGAGGGATTTGAAGTATTAGGAACCTAAAATAGTAAACTATCAGAATCCTAAAAAAAAAAGATCTATATAAATAAGATTAGATCTAGTCAAGCTATGAGCAATGGATGAAATAGAAAATAAAGGTATATGCTCGAGAAAGATAACATGATGAGACATATAAAGTTTATGAGTTATTAGATCAAAACAACGATACCTTTTTTGACATTCACCATAACCAATAGATACACAAATAGCAGGTCGAGATAACAACTTGCTGTGTTCTATATGAGGATGAAAAATAAAACAAGTACAACCAAGCATTTTAAAGAAAGAATAATCAGGGGCATACCCATACAACTTTTCAAAAGGAGAAATACCTAAAATATAAGAAGATAGAATTGTATTAATCAATCCTACAACAGTAAGAACAACTTCACCATAAAACACACCAGGAACAAAAGCAGATAACAAGAGAGAATAAATAATTTCAACAATATACCTATGTTTTCTTTCAACAATACCATTTTGCTCAGAAGTATCTATACATGAATTTTGGTGAATAGTTTCATCTAGACCAAATAACTCACAAAACTTATTAGAGGTGTATTCTCCCACCCAAATCACACCTAAAAAATTTAGTAACAACAAAATATTGAGTTTCGACAAGAACATGAAAGGTTGTATGTATCTCAAAGAATTCAAAACGATGTTTCATTAAATAAATCTAACAATAATGAGTATGATAATCAATAAAAGAAACATAATATCGAGACTCTTCTTTTGTGGCAATAGAAGAAAGTCCCCACACATCAGAATGAATCAAATCAAATGGAGAAGAAGAAACATAAATACTTCGATTAAAAGGTAAAGCGGAAAATTTTGTTAGTTTGCATCCACAACAATAAGAAATACAACAAGTTTGTAAATTTCTAAAGCTTTTAAAGATGCCAAAAATCTTAAACGACAAGATGAAACATGATATGAGAATACCATAAATAAAAACTAGAAGGGCTAAAAAAAAAAAAACAAATCTACACTAGTAGTGGTAACAATTGGTACATTAGGCAGCAACAACAACTAACACTTTTAACTCGTCCAAAATATATAGTCTCTCTTCCTACGATTTGTCCCAATTAGCTTTTGAGACTGCATATCTTATATACACAACAAAAAAAAAAGAGAAAAATATGACTAAATAATTACTAGAATCACATAACTGACTAATAGAAGCAAGATTCAATGTGAGGTTTAGAATAAAATACACATTAGAAAGAGACAATTAGGGTGTGCAACAGAACTAACACCTGTTAAAGGCACATGAGTGCCATCAATAGTTATGACAGGAATAGAAGATGAAGGAGACACAAAAGTAAAAGATGAAGAATCTAGAGACATATGATGTGAATCATCAGAATTTAAAACTCATTCAGAATCTGACATATTTGAACTATGAGGAAATTGACCTATGAAAAAAAAAGACATAGCTTGTGGCTGTAAGGAGAGAAATTTCTGAATTTATTCAGTCAAAGTATTAGGATTGGTGAAAGGACCTGATAAAACTATTGTTGCAGTATTAAATTGTGGTGGTTTTGTAACCATGAAGTGGTTTAAGAGCATTAGATTATGACTAATTACTAGGCTTCTAAGCTTGAGATTGCTACTACGATTGATTCTGTTATCTCAACTTAGAACACTGAGCCTTCCAATGACTTTTCTGTTTACAGAAACTGCACTCGTCAAAGGCAACCCTTGTGTAATGTTTATTCTGATTATTAGAGAGTGGTTTAAAAGGTACTAATAGCATATAATAATTAAAAATAAAAATAATACCCTTTTCAGAATAAGACTGAAGATGTATTTCTTCAACTAATAACTTATTAACAACTTATTCAATAAAAGAAAGTGGAGAACGATGCAAAATTAAACCTTTTAATCCTTCAAAATCATTACGAAGTGCCATTAAAAATTATACCAATCATTGCTGTTATCTACAAGCAATATAGGCAACACATGCCTTTAATTTTATAGATTTTATAAGAGCTAATTGATCTCAAAGATATGTCATAGCAGAATAAAACTCCTGAATACTCATATTTTTCTGGTGAAGAGCTCGTATGTCATTCTTTAATCGATATTACTTTATAAAATTTGATTGAGTGAATAACCTTTATAAATGATCTCATACTTTGTCAACTGTGTATCTATGAAATGTTCAACAAAATTATTAATACAAGTAATAATTCTTGCATTGTTTGCTTCCTAGACATCTATCAAAGCAGCATAACCCTCATCAGTATTCCTAGGTTTCACAAAAGTTTCACTAACATAACCCCACATTTTTTTACCTTTAAAATTATTTCTCATCACATAACTCTAATATGAATAATTATTTCCATCCAACCTCACACTCACAGACTGAAGTGAATCGCCTCTTTCAATAGCTATAATCAACAAACAAAGAAAACCAGAACGCAAAAGAAAGGAAAACAAAATGCCAGATTGCAAAAACAAAAGAAAACAAAATACCAGATCTATAAAAGTTGTGTTTAAGGTTATGTCTCGTCCCATAAAACCTAACTCTGATACCATGTTAAACAATCTAAAAAAATAAAAAGAAATACAAAAATAAAAAAGAAGGATGTTAGGGTTTCATTGATACTGCATAATGCAATTAAAATAATCAAAAGGAATAGATTTAACCTAAATACAAAGAGATTGTATATAGGCTAAACAAAGAAAACTAAAACAAAAAAGTAAAGACTATTTAACCCTTGATAAACAATACGGCAAAATAACCCTATATTTCTTAATATGGACAAGTAATCTATAAAGGATGGATAAACACTCCTTATTATGTTCTTGAGATGTTAAATGTCTTCATGTAGTTTTCACTTAGCTTACAAAGAACTTTCCACAAGAATCAACCTCTCATTTTCTCCATCTTGTAAGAAATGTCATGGTATTGAATAGACATCATCCTATGATCCATTTCTCATCAATGACACTATATGTCACATTACAATCCCTTAGACTCGATCATGCATGCCTCCACCATGAATCCTTATGAACAACCCTTTACGGCACAAGAATTTATTTTAAGAAAATCATATATAGAGAGAAAGGATATACAGTTACTTGTTAATCTTGAAGGTTAAATATGTGGATTCTACTAAAACTGAGAGTATGAGATTTTCTTTTGTTTTTCTAATTCAAACTCTATTTATAGGCCACATAAATTCCCAAAAACATAAACTATAAATACCTAATTGATTTGGCACCTTATTGAAACTTTATTTTGACTATTAAAAACTTTAAAGTACTAAAAACATGAGAAGGGTGTTTGACATTGAACATCGAATCATAAGCATATGCCATAACTTTATCCTTCAAAGTGCTCATTGTTTCTCCACTGAAAAGTGATGAAGTCTAAAAAATCCAATTAGCCTAGTAATAGGGCTCCCGGGTTGGATAATTAATTATTCAATTGGTCCTAACAATCTCATCCATTCTCCCTAGCTAAGGTAATTGATACTTTATACTTGGTACTTGGTAAGCCAATGTGACTTGTGACTAGTATTTACAAAAGGTCCTCTTTGATGAAGGTGAGAACTCTCTGATGCTTAAATAAGTATATTTTTATAGAGAAAAAAAAATATAAGAATATTCTAGAGAGAAATGCTCTGAAAATATATATGCCATAGAGAATGAAAATTATGAACCATTGTTTTAAGGGTCTCATGGTGTATTTATAGTCCATGAGTCTTATCCTTTTGTGAAAATAAGGGTCTGTAATGTAATTATCCTAATAGCATTTAATGAGGGATAAATATCCCTTACATCTGTATTAATGTTTGATGGGAATATGGTGGCTCTTTGGAGGATTTTTATACATCTAAAAGGTGTAATCTTACCCTATTAGCATTTAATAAGAGATAAATATCACTTACATCTATACTAATGTTAGATGAAAATATGGTGGGTCCTTGAAAGACTTTTATACACCTAAAAGGTGTAAGCAAATTAGGGTCCAACACGTCAAATGTAGCTAAGCTCATGGAGACTGAGTTTTTCCCCGAGGTTAGACCCAAAGGAGGTTGGTCATTCCCTTGAGCGTGCCAAGGGAGAATGGTCATTTCCTTGGACTTGGTTAACTGCCAAGTCCAAATACCTTGGGTCTGACATGTTTGCTAGTCCTACATTGTCTTCGACTTGGTTGCCTGCCAAGTCCAAGTGTTTTGGGTTTGACAAAAAATATCAGATCCACACCCACATTATCTTATTTCTTTGGACGTTCCAAGAGAAGATGATTATTTTCTTGGTCGTTCGAAGGGAGGATGCTCATTTTCATTGTCTTGCCAGGGGCTTGACTTATTGCCAAGCCTAGCTTGCCCGAGACTTGGCACACTGTCAAGCCCAAAAGCGAATGGGTTTTGGTTGGCACCAAACCCAGCATCCCGAGGCTTGGCACAATGCCAAGCCCCCACTCGGGACATGCTCATTCTCTTGCGCATGTTCAGGAGAGACCATCAAGGTTTTTTAGACCCATTAAAAATAGATTTATAAAAAAGAATTCTTTTTTTTGTGACAATCCGACTTATAACAATATCCAGGGACTGGAGTGCCGAGCCTCAACACATCTGTTGCTGGATAAAGAGCTCCCGCTTGAAAACTAGAACAGATCATTTCATGCATCCTCGCTCGGCAAACTGTAGCCCACGCTTCGAGGAAGGACCCAATAGCGTGCCCATCAGCTACCCAATGCGATACGCATAAACCAATGACCAATCCACCACAGTTAAACCTGTTAATTATTGGAGACAAGCAAGCCCCACCATGTGCAAGTGGGATTACCTAATCTCCCACTTAGCACATGGTGGAGGACTCCCCCTCACTCCCATTAATTGTATATTAATGTGCCCCCCCTGTGAA
>Ga0325402_1000878_pt1 | contig 23009 bp, 17 predicted proteins | sample PopdelMetagenome_22_FD_207212 | JGI IMG/M metagenome (GOLD analysis project Ga0325402, IMG submission 207212) | Populus deltoides microbial communities from Bellville, Georgia, United States - Xylem-PdKOR-R3 | ecosystem: Host-associated > Plants > Phyllosphere > Stem > Wood/Secondary xylem...
TTAAGATAAACTTTTGTACTTTATTTTTTCTTAACTATTATCAAACATCTTTAATACTTCACCGCATAATATTTTTTACACCTTTAACATTTCAATTTTAAATCTTGTTCCTTTGATATTTCTCCTAATTCTTAAAATCATCCCTTTACCACACACAACTTAAACATTATTTTTGTTGTTGTTGTTTGACTACGAGAGTTATCATTAAACAAGATCCTGTTTGTTATTATCGAGCTTTAATTTGTTAAATTTTAAATTTTATTTATTAAATATTTTTTTATATTTTTAATAGGCTGTTATTAAAAAAAATTAAAAATTATTATAATATATTATCAAGTGAAAAACACTTTAAAAAACTATCTCTACTACACTCTCAAATATTCTCCAAAGTTTTTAAAAGCACAATCCTTTATTTTTCTCTCTAAATGATTTTAAAAGCACTATCCCTCATTTTAACCTGATATATTTATAAGAATTTAATAAATTTTTAACAGAAAGGAATTCACGACAGATTTCTTTTAATTTGTTATGAAAATAGAAGGAAAAAGTCAGCACTAAATTTAAATAAAGCCTGACAGTATGAAGAAGCTTTTCAAGGTAGAGCATTATATTCTTAAATAATCTGGAGTGTAACAATTGAAACTTGGTTGTAGCTGAAAAAACAAAAGGGAAAGAAAGAATATAAGCTAGAATGCCACTTTCAAGAGGTATAAGAGATAATTTATTGCAATTACCCGGTCGATATAAAAGTCAATTGAGCCACAATATCATATTATTTTGTATTTATTTTTTATTAAATAAATAAAAATAATAAAATTTAAACTTATTACCACTTAATTATCTAAGTTTTTATATCATATTAAAAACTAATAAATCTAAAATTATAAATTATTATATAAAATTTTAAAATATAATTTATATTATCCGAGCATTAACAAGTCAAAAGACAAACTATAGCATTATCTCTTTCCTTTTTCTTCTGCAGATCTTCCCGTTTATACTTTCCGACCTACCATGCCCCCACCCCCCCCCCCCCCACCCCCCGCGTTTAACTCACGCTCTCTCTCTCTCTCTTCCAAGTCATCCTTTGATCACCTCTAGAGAGAGCAGAAAAAGAGCATCAATTAGCTCGACAATGAGCAGATAATTAACCTCTAAAAACCCAATCAAGGTAAACGGAGATTCTCCCTTCATCCCCGCAAGAACAATAATAATAATAAAAAAAAGATAATTAATAAGAAATTTCTCAAAGAAATGTGGTGGCAAATAAGCCACGTGTAAAAAAAATTATTTGCAAAAAGTTAAAGAAAGACCATTTCGTTTTAGCCGAAAGCCCCCCAACCACCATTTCTATGGTAAACAATCTAGCCAGAATCACCCACATAATTTCCAAATTGCCATTTCTACAGGAAAAGTTTCCAGATCATCATTTCTACAGTAAAACTGTTAGCCAAAACCACCAACATAATTTCTAGATTGCCATTACCACAGTTTATATTTTATAACGTAAAACAAACGTCCCAATATTATTGAATTAGTTAAGAAAGCGAACTCTTATCCAGACATCATATCATGTGATTTTTAAAATATTTTTTATTTAAAAATATATTAAAATAATAATTTTTTATTTTTTAAAATATATTTTTGATATTAAAATATTAAAAACACAAAAAAAATTAATTTAAAATAAATAATAATAATTTAAAAAAAAGAACACAAAAATCTCTAAACGACCCTCTTTCGAAAGCTCTAAATGAACCCCTATCACTAGCAAGACCAGCACCGTACATTCTTCAAAATCTGCATTATTTTGTTCAATTGTCAGCGAACAGCATGTCGAGTCATTAGAACATTGAAGTTTTAAGCTGTTCACATTCATCTCCGAGCTCACAATGCAAAAATTCCGTTTCTATTCCCGACTAAAACCGTGCATCGCATTGGAAGCATCGTTAGCCAAATCTTGAAGAGCACAGAATCCAAAAGGAAGACTGGGTCATCAAGCCCAAGACATGGGAGTTTTTATTGGATCAACAAGAAACAGGCAACCTATCGTCTCGATGTCTAAAGCACACATGCTACAGACAACATCAGCTGAAACACATGGAAAAGGTTTGAAACATAGATAATTGCATTACAAAATTACAAATCACACCGCGAAAGGTAGAGACCGCCAACTTATTTAAAACCCTCACTTGAGACTGTGGAGTGCAGACTGCTGGCAGACCGAGCAAAAAACGACCACCAATTTCAAGCATTTTTCCTCATTTCAAGAACCTTCTTCCAGGATTCTCTGTTAGAAATCTCAGTCCACCACCTGTTTACATTCTTCCTGGAAGTAAACAGGTATCCCTTGTCAGTTGAATTCACCAAGTAGTCCCCATTAGGCAGGTGTGAAAGATCAGCAAAAGAAAATTCATCTCCAGCCAAAAACCGAGTCTGTCCAAGCTTCTGCTCGTAAATGTCAAGCACTTTCGCCAACTTATCTACGTTCTTCTTTATCAAGGCTTCGTCTACGGGGACACTACTAAATAGAAGGTCATGCACCAAGTCCCCGCTTGGTGGACCGAAAGTCTGCCCATCAGTTTCTACCCATTGATCTATATTTGCTTTTGATAAGATGTCTGTGCCGTATAAGCTCCTGTTTCCCTTGTCAGCATATTTGTCACATATGTACCTGCATATTGCTCTTGACTCTGCAACAAAAAATCAAAAAACACATGTAAGAAGAACAATTAACAAGGGATTATGAAGAGGATTAAGTTAATGGTGAATGATGATCAGAATTTAGAATTTGGTGTAGTTTACCAAAGAGGGTGATGCTCTCGTCTTTAAAAGCTGGTACTTGGCCAAAGGGCTGTTAAGAGTCAAAGGAGGTGGTGAGTATGTGAATGGAGGAAAGGAAATGGCAATAACCAAGATAGAGATACTGATGAGTACCTGGATCTTGAGGTACTCAGGCTTCTTCTGTTCACCTTTGGAGAGGTCAATGGGAACGAGGTGAAAGGGCACGTCTTTCTCGATCAGAGTAGCTAGGACTCTAGACACTGCTGTGGACAATGGTGGTCCGTAAATAGTCACCGGAGTTGCCATTAGATTTGCTAGTTACAGGAAAGATTACGTGTTGCTGCTGGTGTAGGTTTTAGTGTGCTCTGGTCACTTCACTTATAGCCACGCAGCAGGAAGAGCCTCTGAAACTTTATGCAGTAGATAAGACTGTTTGGTGAGCCCAATAATTAGGAATCAATTCATGGTGCATTTAGTCCTTTTATCAATTTAATCTTAGTCCAGTCCCCCTGGCTCTTACTTTTCCTGATTCCATCCTCTTATTATATTTTGTAATCATTTAGGGCCTGTTTGGTTAAAAAGATAATGATAGAAATATAAAATAAATTTTAAAAAAAAAATTAAGAGAAAATATTTATACTTTCTAAAAAAAAGGCTGCACGCTCATTTTATATTCACTGACCATGTCTTTTTTTTGTTTTTTGGGACTCCATCAGTCCCAAAACAGAGAATAAGAGGATGAAACTGGGATAAATGAGAGTAAAGGTGATCCAAATAAGATAAAATTGATAGTAGAAGGACCAAATTCACCATTAATCTTTAAAAAAAATCCAGAAGAAATGTCAGTTTATTAGGGCCCACCACATTACGAAAAGCCCAAAGCCAAAAAGATGTCACGTGAAAAATGGAAATGCATACGGACCGCGGAAATAGATGCGGTCGATCTTCTATCAGCTTAGATTTTTTTTAAAAAAAATAAAAAAACAAATTATAGTATCCTTTAAAAGACGTGGAAAAATATTGTCCTTGAAATGTGTACGTAGATACATTTTCCAATAATAATAGATGAGGCTGTTTGTTTGCCTGCTTGCTTCTTTTCTTGAAGTGAACCGCAGCAAATAGTTGTGTGGTAAAGTTAAAAACGTAATTTATTATTTATGAGGTTGAGTGCGTTTCGAGTTTAAAACGCAGGTAAAATCAAAGTAATAAAATGTTTGTAATGTGAATGATATTATTTAGAAAGCGCTGTTTTTTTTATTTATTATTTAAAAAATATTGTTGGATCTAATTAGTTAACTGGACTCAATGCTATGAGATTCAATTTTGCAGTTGGACCGAGTACCATTGAGTTCGGCTGGACCTTCGTATATTTTTAATTTTATTTTATTTTTTTTTTAGATTTTTTTTTTCTTATTTTTCTGTCATGAGATAAAGAAGAAATAAATTAATGAGATTTTTTATATTGTATAAAAGTTCAGTGATAATAATTTTTTTATTTTGATGTGATAATGGAAAAATTAATTTTAAAAAATAAAAAAAAATATTATCTCAATATATTTTTTTTAAAAAATAACCGTTGTGTAATAATATAACACCTAGTATATTGACTCGTACTCTGCAACGGATCAATAACATTTTTTTTTCAAGTGTAAAAATGCTTGAGTTGGGTTAAAAGCACATAATGTATTTACATCATCGTCATCTTCAAATAAAGTACTTTTTACAGTAGCATCATGAATAACGCATAGCAGAATATCGCTCAATACACTAACAATTAATTTCTTTCTCTTTAATTTTTTCCTTTCAAGATATTTCTAATTTTATTTTTTTCCTCTTAATTTTTTTTTTCATGTTGTAAAGTGAAAATAAATTGATGTGATTTTTTTTATATTGTACAAAATTAGGGTGATGATAATTTTTTTCATTTTAGGTTGGATTGAATTTTTTTATTGAAGCATGTTTTTTTTTGCATTTTAAAAATAATTTTTAAAAAATTAATTAATTTTCTTTTTCAAATTAATATTTTCTAATATTTTTGTATTATTTTGATGTGATGATATAAAAAATAAATTTAAAAAAATAAAAAAAATATTATCTCAATATATTTTTTTAAAAAAATATTTTAAAAACAGTATTGTGGACATGGACTCATTACACTATGGACGACACTGTTGAACTTGAAAGGGTATTGTCTTTTCTATTTATTAGTCAAAAAGTATTGTTGGACTGGGCTGAGCCGCCAGACCCAACACTATTAGGTCGGACTTGCAACTAGACTCAAGGTTATGGGGTTTGTTTTCAGCCAGACCTATCAATCTTGGGTCTGGCTAGGCAGCCGAACCCAATATTATTGGGTTTGGTTGAGCCGCTAGATATTTTTAATTTTATTTTTTCGTCTTTGTAGATATTTTTTCTGTTCTCTTATGTAATTTTTTTCATACGGTAAATAGAAAATAAATTGATGAAACTTTTTTTATATTATACAAAAGTTAAGTGATGATAATATTTTTTTTTTTGAGACTAGGTTGAATTTTTCTTATTAAAACATGTTTGTTTTTGCATTTTAAAATGCTTTAAAAAAATTGATTCTTATTTTATTTTTTTCTTTAATTCAAATTAATATTTTTTTAAATGTTTTTGTATTATTTTGATGTGATAATATAAAAAATAAAGTTTAAAAAATAAACAAATATTATCTCAATACATTTTTTAAAAAATAACCATTATGTAATAATATAATAGCTAGAATATTGACCCTCAATAATAATTATTTTTTCAAATGTAAAAATACTTGAGTGAAGTTAAAAATACAAAATATATTTACATTACCATCTCAAATAAAACATTTTCTACAGTAGTATTATAAATAGTGCATAACAGACCAGTGCATAAATAGTGCATAACATTTTCTACATCTAATTTATTTCTCTTTAATTTTTTTTCTTTTAAGATATTTTTAATTTTATTTTTCATTTATTTTATTGATTTTTTTTCTATAATATAAAAAAATAAATTAATGTCCGAGAAAAATACCATCCACCACGATAACGAACTCTATTGCCATATACCTATCCAGAAGTCTTATTATTCCAACTAAAATGGTGCAAGTTTGACCTCAAACTTCCTAGAAATAAAATTTACTAAGAGCCAACATGTTTTATTGCGAATTTGAATTGCTTTATTTTGAAGATCATTGAATCCAAAACACCAAAATGAATGTGTATCACACGAGTAACGAAAGTTGAGAACATGAGACAAAAAATGAAGAACAACAAGCCACTGAGTCCAAACACATGGAATAAGATTATTGAATCAACAAGCACTAGGCAAGGCATGGCAACTCCTAGTTTCCACGTCCAAGACAGACAGCCCACATGAAATTAGACGACACATGGGAAATGACAATACATCGAAAGATACACAAAACACAGCAACCTCGTAATCACAGGTTACAAACGCCTTCAACCCTCACCGCCGCTTCCGATGTAATCTGTAACCGAGAAAATATCACCAATTTCAACCACTTTTCCTCATCTCAATAACCTTCTTCCAAGATTCCCTGTCAGAAATCTCATTCCACCACCTCCCCACATTTTCCCTGGAAGTAAAAAGATGTCCCTTGTCCGTGGCATTCACCAAGTAATCTCCATTAGGCAAGTGTGAAAGATCAGCAAAAGTAAACTCATCTCCAGCCAGGAACCGACTCTCTCCAAGCCTCTGCTCATAAATATCAAGCACTTTCCCCAGCTTCTCCTCGTTCTGCTTTATCACACCCTGGTCTTGTGGGATATTCATTCTTGGTGCGAATGCAAGCTGAAACACCAAAGCCCCACTTGATGGCCCAAAACTCTGCCCCTCAGCTTCTACCCATTGATCTATTGATGCCCTTTCTAATGGGTTTGTACCGTATAACCCCTTGTCTCCTCTATCAGCATATTTCTCACACACATACCTGCATATGGATCTTGATTCTGGGACCCAGAAAGGAAAAAACCCAAAAAGCATTAATATAGAGGGATTACTAAAATAAATCATTATACTTTTAGTTTGAAATTGATAATTTTAGTATCTTTACCAAAGAGGGAAATGCTTTCATCTTGAAAAGCCGGTACTTGGCCAAAGGGCTGTCAGATATGGTCAAAATTACGCAATTGATGAGTGTGTGAAGGAGAACAAGATTAAGAGTAACCAAAATAGAAGTAATATGTGTATTTCAAGACAAGAGTACCTGAATCTTGAGGTAATCAGGCTTCTTGTGTTCACCTTTGGACATGTCAACAGGAATGATCTCAAAAGGCACATCTTTCTCAAGAAGAGTAACTAGGACTCTAGACACTGCTGTGGATAATGGTGGTCCGTACACCTTCACTGGAGTTGCCATCTGATTTGGTAGCTGAATGAAGATTGGTTATTGCTGCCTTTTCTTTCAGTTTTGTGTCTTCTGACCGCACAAAAAGGAAGCCTGCCACTTTATCCTTTGCTTTAGATGGTTGGTCACCAGGGTCAACCGATCAAGACCCGAAAGAGCAGTGAAAATGGGCTTGAAAACCCAGATTATGGGTGTCACCTCTTTGATCCATCTTTGCTATAGGCCTGTCATTATTAAAAATTATTATTATTAATTAATTAAAATTAAACAAAAAAAATAAAAAAGATAAATGATTTTACCATATATCACGTCACAAAATACTAATAGCAATAGTTTTTTTCCTTTATTTTTTTCATTTTTTTCTTAATTGCATCCTTTAAATTAGTTACTTTATTAAAAATTAAACTTTATGATTTCTTGTGGTTTACTTTTTATGTGCTTATTTTAATTTCATGACCCGTGTCACAGATTTAGTTGGTTAACTTGATTTTTTTTCTTTTCTATAATTGAATTTTTTTTTCTAACTTCATCATTCAACATTGAATTTATTAGAAATTAGACTTAGAATTTATTTTGGTTTAATTTATATGAAATTATCTTCATCTCATGATCTTGGTCACACGTTTTGTAGGTTATCTTAGTCTCATGACTATAATTATGAGTTTGATAGGTTAACATGGGTCGACTCGAGTTGTTTTATTTGTTTACTTTTTATGAGGTTATCCTAGTTTCAGGACTCAGGTTATGAGTTTATCAGGTTAACCAATGTTGACTAAGATTGTTTTTTGTGTTTTTTTAAATTCATTTTTTCTAAACTTTATCCATCAATATTGGATTAATTAGGAATTAAATTTCATTCTTTGTTTTGATTTACTTTCTATAAGGTTATCTTGGTTTCATGACTTAGGTTGTGGAATTGGTAGGTTAACTTGTTTTGAGTTTTTTTTTAATTGAATGTTTTTTTGATTTCATCCTTCAATATTTGGTTGATTGAGATTTGAGTTTCATAATTTATTTTAAATTATTTTATATAGGTTATCATGGTCTCATGACCTGAGTCGTGAATTTAACAGATTAACCTATATTGATCTGAGTTTATCCAATATGTTGTCATTCAATATTTTTTTTTAAAGATGTTGTCTTATTTTTTTTAGTCAAACTATATTTTTATCAATAGTTTGAGTTGCTTTTGAACTCACCAAGTTAATCGAGTTATATCGTGTCAGCCCTCACATGATTTAAGTTTTTTCTTTTTACTAAAAAACATTAGCAAGATATTTTTTTACATAAAAAAATTATTCTGATCTCCAATATAAAATGTGCCAACAATTTATTTGTTTTTTTTATTGAATGTGGAATCTAGCTAGTTTGCACACTTAACTATTAGATCATTTACAGAAGATGAGGTATGAACATTACCTTTTTTTTGATTTACTAGTAAGAAATACATCATTCTTATAATTCAGATTAAGTATTCCTCCATTAGAATGCTCTTATTTAGTCTAATCATAGTACAAAATGATTTATAAACTACATTCATTACATTTTTAGTTTACATTACAAGGAGGCAAGCTATACATGTTGTTCTCATGCTTGAACTTGGAAGTAATCTTTCTTGAATCCCATCCTACTTGTGTTGGGAACTCATAGTAATCCAAAGTTGTCTTCTAAGTACTAAATATATGGTCACAACTCTTACTTATGTTATAAAATGATTGATTAATTAACACTGGTGGTCCAGTTTAAAAAAAGCTTAGTTGAGATCAAAGATGAAACATTTATAATGTTCACATCTAAGAGCAACCCGCGATATTCAATATCAAGCTCTATGAACACTTTGATAATTTCTTCTAGGAGAAAAGGTCTCCTAGCCCATCTCTCCTCCGTTTCCTGATAGTTTATCTTGTGCATAACCAATAATAAAATCTTCATTTTATTTATATCGTCTACATCTGTTACAACCATCATTGAGCTTGGATGCCAATGGTTACTGTTTCCTTCAACATACTTACATCAATTACGACAATGATTTACTTGAGCTAGGATCTAACTATGAAATAAGAAATGTTAGGTGAAGATTCATATATATTTACATACCTTTTTATTTTGTTTTTCATGCTAGCAATTTTCTCTACTGGAGTGGAGATTTGGACATAGAAATCAATTGTCTTTATCATATCTGGACTGCGATTAAAGTTAACAATAAGCTTGTTTATTAGAAAACTATTGAGGTACTTAATCTTCTGGTTATCACTCCTAAAACATTGTTATTAATATACTCATATCTTTAACTCTTATATAAAGCTCAAAGAAACATAAGTTAAATCTAGTTTAACATTTCTATATACAAAATGACGCTGCAATATAATTTCTATATATACCTAAATTCCATTAACCTCTCATTGATCATCAATATCAAATGTGTGCATTACAAATAAGAATATGATTGCTTAAAATACAGTCTTGTAGGTATTTTCGAAGATGAACATCACTAGAAGAAGCTGGGAACTTATGAATACTAGGAAACGGGTGATTGGAATTCCAAGTATGATGAGCTAGATTATCATAGTGATGATGTTGACGATGATGTTTAACATAATATGAAGTTCATCGACGACAATTTATGTTTCATTGAGAGATAATGTCAATGCCTTCCACTCTCTGAATATATTAACCTAAAATAGCAGATAAAGGCATAAAAAAAATTCTAAATTAGTAAATGTTCAAGAATATCTAGAGATTGAAATTTGCTAGGAAAATGAATAAATTTAAAGATTAACTACTAGCCAGTTGTTAAAAGACAACTTGTTTATTCCCTTGTTATCGCACATTATTCACACGATGTACATTGTTTTTAATGCTTTTTCTTAATTCCAAAATATTCTCCAATTCAAGCATATGTAACTTTTCAAAGTCACCACGTAGCTTTTGTAGATATACCTTTCTCACATTGCCAGCCTTTTGGTTTGATTCTTTCAAAACTTTTCATGTTTGCTTAGCAGTGGTTATATAGGTTATTATCTTAAAAGTGACATCATCTAAATATTAGTGGATGATTATTAGTGTTTCTTGATCCTTTTTTCGTGCCTTTTGCACTATCTCTATTTAGGCTAAAGTTAACGTTGCTTCATCTATAAGTTCCTTAAAGCCTTTTTCCAACCATTTCCCATACATCTTGAAGCTTTTACTCAAATACACCAAGTTTTATAGTTGTCATTTGTCAATCTATGACATTGAAGTAGAAAGTTTGGATTGACCATGTTAAATAATCAAACCTAAACTCTGATACCACTTGTTGGAAAAAGGATGAGTGTGGTAGAAAATCAAAAACAATAATACAAAGTAAAAAACTCAAGAACAAGAAGAAAATTGAGAGGAATATATACTTTTATGAAGTGTTTCTTCCTAAATATTTTTTTATAGGCATAAAATCCCAAACAATTAAGGAATTAAACTAATACAAGAAAATCCTAATATGAATAAGAATTGTATTTTGTCGAATGAATTGGTCAACAGTTTCTCAATTAGTCGACCGATTTATTTAATCTAATTGATCTTTCAATTTCTAACTGGTAAACCAACTTCTCCGTTCTTTAGAAAAATCAGAATTCAATTTTGATTTTCAACACTTTCTCAAATATTTTATTGGTTGTCTCTTTTTCCTGCCACTCACTTTTGTTGTACAGGTAAGAGTCATCTTTGATGTCTGAATCAAGTATATGCTCATCTAAAGTAGACAATGCACCATGGCGGACAATGTTAACCATCCTCCTCATATTCCAAGCTGATATATTCTTCTGATTTAGATTTTGCAGATTGTCGATTGAAATCTCTTCATCTTTCTTACTAGGCATTGTCCTAGAAAATCTGGGTTTCTTCCCAACGGTGGTGCATCGTTGTAGCTTTGTTGCAAGGAGTGTTTCTTTTAGTTCACCAGGAGCAGGACTAGTAGACCCAGAATTTCTTACCTGCTGAACCTCGGCGACTGTCCCTTCCTCTTCCTTGGTGCTTCGTCTTTCAAACAATGGAGGACCAGAGAGTGTCTCAATTACATATTGATTGAACAGAGCCTCCTGGATTCGGTCAAAGAATGCGTTGACATGGAAGGATGAAGTAAGAGCCTTAACAAGGAGGGTTTTCAGAAGCCATGTCACTGTTCCTATAAACAAACACACCAAAATCTTGGTCCCATAAAGCAAGATCTTGCTCTTACTCTCCTCAACCTTATGATGAAAAACAAAGTGCCAAATGAGCAAAGACAAATCCAACCAGAGGGAATTCTGAACTGCTCTCCTCAACCCGTAAACAAAATACAGAACCCGTTTCCGCAAAAGAAAATTATGTTCATTGAAGATCACAACAAGCTTAATTCCCCCCAACCAGACACCAACCGACCAATCTTGTTTACGACTAACCTCCACGAATTTTGTTCAAAAGCACCGAAAGATGGTTGGTTTGCTAAGTCCTTGCTTCTTTGCTGGAAGGATTCGTTGAATACGCCCTCAAACGACACTTCGAATTTCTTTGATGAACCTTTAACTTTACTGCTTGGAATTTCACTGCTGGATTTTGAAGCAATAGTAGTTTCTTAGTCACAAACATCAGCATTGTTGATGATGACAATGACTTGTTCATTCTGGTCAAGCGAACTAGAGGACTGTGCCATGTGACAATCCCTGTCATGGTGCAGAGGAGCTCGTGAGTTTGTGTTTCTTCTTCCAGGTGCCCTGGTTGTTGCTTAAGCCTGAGCACCATGAGATTTCAGGGATTTTCTCAAGGGTTCCATTTGAGGATCTTAGGGGAATCTTCAAGGCCTCGTGTGGGTAATAAATTACTGATGTGTAGTGCTTTTAAGCATGTAAACTATAGTTGATAGAGAAACATTCGAATTTTGATAGTGCAGCATCATCACTTTACTCTATTCACTAATTGAGTGGACACGGACGCTCATGGAAGCTACAGATTTGGAGAACAAAGGCAAAAAAAGTGTTTTGGAATCAGCATTCTGGTTAACTTGCAGTGTGCACTTTCATATCTTCCATTCTTTGTGAAAACCGACTCGGATCGAGTTGCATCTATTTTTTTTTTTAAAATCAAAACAATGTTATTTTTAAAAAATAAAAAAAAAACTTAAAATATCAACAAGTTAAGAGTCTAGATAAACATATTAACCAGGTTTTTAACAAAATCAACCGGATTTTGAATTGACTTATCAGTTCATCTCGGATTTTACAACTATGCTTTCATGGTATAAATTCTCTACTTTTGGCTTCGCTAAAGGAGGGAACCTCTGAATGCATTTCCTTCTCAAAAGTTTTTTGCTACTTTTCACTTACCTGAGACTCGCATTCGGTTTGGTGGGGCTGAAATGGATTATCAGTTAATGAAACTTTTCCTTTAGCATATGAAGCTTTTTGATGGAGTAGTCCTTATTTCTCCAGACACGGTATAGCTAAATACACACCCTTGGCCTGTCCCTCCCAAGCCAAGGAATGAAGGCCTACTTTATACAGGTTCTATTCTTTTCAGAGAGGAAGAAAAAACAGTTCTACCATAACTGGTTCGGGTTAAACAATGTTGGCTCTGAGATTCATTGCAACTGTTAAATGACAACTTCAGCAAAACATCAACTCCTAATTCCAAAGCTTTTAACAGAAAAAAGATCTTAATTCTATAGAACAAGAAGATTACTGAACACTTTTCTACATTATCTACTCTCTCGCTGAGCTGGTTTATGATACAATCCCAGAACTAGGACAACAAAAACTAAAGTTACGCTCTACGCTTGGTGAGCAACTGTAAGACCAACAGTTCTACTTCTAGGTTAGGTAAGATGCGTGCCTACAATATACGTACCAACGTGTATAAGTATATATATATATATTTCTATTTGTATTTGTATTCGTCAACGGAGCATACCAGCCCACACCTGATTGAACGAAAGCAAGATGTAGAGAGAGAGTGTCTCGAAACGAAAGCATTACGATGGATGTAGAGTATTCAATTCCAGTGGCTTCACCGTCTTTCTCGTCTAATTGGCAGTCACAGCCCTTCTAGGAGACTTTCCTTTCTGCTTGTCGTCTCTTTCACCAGCAACCTGTTCCAAGACTACATGAGTTTCTAAATATGCACAGCAACAAGAAATGGAGAAATTTTTGAATCTTCCCATACCGTTCTCTCTAATTGCTGTAGAAGCTCTAAAATTTCAGAGAATTCAGGTCTCAAAAACGGGTCTCGCTGCCAGCATCTCTTAAGCAGGCCTACCAATTTAGGATGAGAATGGCTTGGAATTGATGGTCGTAGACCCTGGAAATCCATGTCGGTAGCACAGCAGCTCTTTATTAGTAATTTAGCAAGTCCTTTTGTTAATTTGAACTCATGATACGCTTCTATAGCAGCAGTTCATATTACCACCAAGCAGCATGGCCGCTGGTTGATCATGAAAAGAATTTGCAGACATGAAATAAGTGCCCTAATCCTTTTCTTTTTTGGGGTTGCTGACCGAATTAAGATTTTGACCCCACCCCCACCCGTTTTAGTTTTGATGCAAGGCATTAGAAAGCATGCTTAGAGCTGCTTGTGATCTGCCCAGCATGTGGGCCATGGTTTATCTTATACCAGGCACAAGGTTGTGTTGGTCGAGAAGCAGTTTAGCAGTTGACAGACAATGCCAAAGACCGGCTGGTTTCTATCTGAAGGAAAACTAAAATCCCATTCAAAGCAGAAAGAAAAAGCGTTCTGGAGGAATACCTGCTGGACCACGCCAACTGCCGCTTGTAACGGGGACAGCTGCTCATATGGAAGCTAGGATATCATTCACAAGAACTTAGATTATTGTCGTGAAATCTGAGTGATCATAAATTTGTAGAACTTAAGATAAAAACAATACATTGGAGAAACTAAACATATGAAAAAGAATTGTCTCGTTAATTCTGTTGAAACAGATTACCTTTCCAGTAAGCAACTCCCACAGCACAATGCCAAAACTGAAAACATCTGCTTTATGATCATATGGCTTGTGTTCAATAACCTTATATGCATCAAACACCAAGGGAACATATGTTAGCGAGATATGATGTAACAACCAAATGCATATAAAAAAACTCTGCACTCATCATGTGATTCATCAAACCATCTTATTCAGTGCAACAACACCAACCTCTGGAGCCATCCAGCGGTAAGTTCCAGTTTCTGCAGTCATCACACCAGTCTGATCTTGCACTCTAGCAACACCAAAATCAGCAACTTTAACTACCTGCTAGCCAAATTTTAGAAATTTTAAGAAAAACTGGTAGTCAGGACCAATAAAGCAAAGTTGTAAACTTATTTTCTATTATAGAAAAAGCTGATTCACCAGGGTTGCCTTTCTTCCTCTTAAGAGGATTTAATCAGCTCTTGCACCTTTTCAATTTGAAACACAATTTAGTTCTGAGAGAAACAGGAAATCTTGAGGCATCAATCAAAAACGAATGCAAGATGATGGTCAATTGACACAATAAGTATAAAGTAATGTTTGAAATAGAAAAAAAAAAAAACTGATGCGGTTCCAGAACTTGGAAGAGCAAGAACAAACACAGGAACACGGACTGAAGAAGTGAATCACTTACTCCATTTTCATCCATCAAGATATTGGCAGATTTCAAATCTCGATGTATTATATGATTTTGGTTCAAGCAGTGCATTCCCTTGGAAACATCAATTGCTACTCGTAGTAAAGACTGAAGATTTAAACCTCCCTTCTGTTTATGCAGAAAGTCATACATGCTTCCACCAGACATAAATTCTGAGAAGGGTTTTATATGCAAACAGAACAACATCACACACATTGAAATGGTAATTCATTAGTGCAGTATTAAAATTACACTACAAACCAACATATAATTAATTAGCTAAAGGCACACGTATATCTATGAGTTTATTCCAAATCACCTGTCACGATGCACAGGCTTGGAGGTCTGGTACATGAACCTATGAATTGCACAACATTCTTGTGACGAACTTTCCTGCAAATTGCAAAGGAGTTTGAAGGGGAACCTAGAAGAAATTTGTGCATGTAGAAGTGCAGTGGCGGCATTTATTTTTTCTTTAAGATCCCAAACGATTTAAGAGAGACTTCACAAAGCAGAAATGGAACACTGAAAACACTTTAATGCAATATTCATGCTCCCAGGATAGATTATGGACCAGAATTCCTAGAAAGCAAGATTACAAGAGAGATTTTGGTACTCGATACTGCAGAAACATATCATATGATGCATTTGTGTACAAATTTCTAAATTGTCACACAAATTACATGAGAATTTAGAAAAGCTACTTCACTTGTGCCACAAATTACACGGCATTAGATATGGCCTCTTCAGCACATAAGAAAACATTACCCATTGCTCACTATTTGTGAGTTGAAATTGCATTTTCTTGGGATTCAAACTACTAAAAAACATTTACAGAAAATATTTGTCAGGAATCATGACAGCTCATCCAATAATTAAATTCTCTTAACTGTCGGGATTGTCAACCTGGTTAGTTTACATTTGGATATAGTGCCAGTATATAAACATGATTCCACTGGTATATTTGCAAGTTCCAGATGTAACTGCAAATGTTTTCAGAATTTCAGAGAGCGTCTCTGTAAGCATTCAGATGGATCGATAAAGAACCAAAGATATAACCGACCTCATGATAGAGACTTCTTGAACAAATTCACTCTGAAGTTTATCATCTAGATGCTCACCCCTAAGCACTTTAATAGCCACATCTTGACTGCAGAAGGTGCCTTTGTACCTGTTTCAATTAAATCATTCTATTAAAAAAGCACTCGTATGAGAACAGATCGCAGGTCTTACGATGACAAGAACTCACAGATCTCCACTAGATCCAGTTGCAATTTTTCTCTCAAATAATAACCGGTGTGCATCAATTTCCCAAACATCAATTGAGTCAGCGGGAACGTTCATGTGACTAGAGACAAGGCGGATTCCTCTTTGATCTTGCTCCGCCACAGGATAAACAGCATTCTTCTGCATTACACTTCAAATTATCAACTATAGATCATTTAAAAGAGTACTGAAGTGGCACTAAGTTCATGATAATCAGTGCTGCTCGTTTACCATTTTAATTACATTAACATAATGAGCAAACAAAGCCCTAAAAATAACATACAGGAGAACACGAGCTCGCTCTGGAAATTAATTACTAACATCCAATTCAGTATAAAAGTAACATTTAGAAGGGCTACCTCGATTTTGGGAATTTCCTTAACCAGCATGCATCTAAGCCGCTCTGTGTCCTGTAAATAATTATGGAAGTAAGTCGTGAGTGTTGTCAGAAGATAAGAGACAGTTTAAGATTCCACTATAGTGTTCTTTTATGATCTTGTAACTAAGAGGTGAAAGAAACAATGATATAGATTAATGTGCTGCTCCCCGCAAAAAATTGTGAATGATTACAAATCAAGAGCTGATTTCCGTCAAAACTGTACAGTGAATCTTGGAAACCACATGATCATTCTTAAAGGACTAGAAATCTAATGTTATTCCTAAGGTGGAGCAAAATGGGGGCAGTACCTCGGGTTCCCAATTATTAACAACAAAAACATCCAAGGAGTAGCCATCTACTGTGGAAAAAGCATGAGCTTCCTGAATGTTGAGCCCAATCTCAGACAGCAAGGAAGTCAACTGAAAATTCAAAAATTAGAAAAACAAAATTGATTTTAATAGGTCAATCACAACAATAATATTATATGCAGATAGTTCTGTTGCACTTAGAATTATTACTTCAAGCTATCGCAACAATAATATTATACGCAGATACTTCTGTTGAAAAACAACGATATGTATAACATGTCATCTTGAGGCTAGGAATCCATGTGATTAATAGAAGAGAAGATCAAAGTGGAGAGACACTAATCTCTTGACTGGTGGTAGAAAGTAAAATCAGAAAATAAACCAGAACTTGTGCAACAATCTAGGAATACAATAAAAATGCATACAAATATTTCATCTAAAAATCCATATGAATGCTAGCAGAGAAGATTCAAGAGGAGAGGCAGACTATGGACAGTTGTTCTTGACTGGTGGTAGAAAGGATCCATTCATAAAAAAGATCAGAAAATAAACTGGAAGTTATGCAAGATATAGGAATACTACAAAAATGTCAACAATGAAAAATGCAGAATAAGTAGGAGGAGGAAACACAGAGCAAGAGCTATTGAAGTCTACTCCCTGGGCGGTGGAAGGACATGAATAAGATGAATTACTGAGAAACATGAAAGAATAAAGCTATGGATGGGTTCCCAAACAGAAGTTAAAGAAAGTTATTAAGAAAAGAATAATTTATAGCAGATCCTTCAAGATCAAGTAATTACATGACAAATGTTTCAGTACGATTGATCCTCTAATTGTAACACAGTGAATGGAAATGCACACTTCATCCTTTACATCATGCACACTTTATCCTTCAAATCATGATGTTTTTGTATGTCAGCTTTCTACTTCAAAAATAAATCTGAGGTCAGATGCCTCGTATATGTCAAGACTGTTCCTGCACACTTGTCCAGAAGATGTCTAAAAAAGAGATGCTAGATCAAGGATGCAATAAATTCCATGTATGCAATGCTCATTGCAGAATGTCAACAAAAACAATATGCCTACCAAGACTAATGATCATTGTAGATGACATCTACAAATGATTCAGAAACTAGAAGAGGTCAGCTACCTGACTCAGGAGTTTTGGCTTATCATTAGTTGAAATTGTAATTTCATGCATCAGCCTACAAAATCATGGAAGTATTGCAGTGTTATTTTCACAATAACTAAAATGCGTTCCATAAGCTAATGAAAATATTTGCCTCAAATGGCGTATAGCAAAACTACTCATTCAAAGGATTAACACAGCTAAGGAACAAGAAAGGGAGAAAGCAACTTGTCTACCATCTATCGGCCTTCATAAACACTAGAATTTAAAGGATCCCAGCCTCATAGTTCAGAACTCCTGATATGCAGAATTCTGAATCTGCTCGTACTTTTAGCATCAAATGCTTATGCTACTGATCGCACGAGTTGGCAGCACATAAAACAAATGACCAGTTAATTAATTCTAATGTTGGGGCTAGTTGCATCAGAAAGCACCGACAACCCCAGCCATCTTCTTCACGTGTCACATATATAAGAAAACATTTTGATGGAGCGGCGCATCTCTTTCTTTTTTTTCTTTTTTATTCCTTTTAAGCTAACAAGGAAATATTGGAAGAAGAAAGGACTCCTCAAATTTCATCTAGAATATCCTGAAAAATCCAGTTTCATTCAGAATATCCCCCCACATGTTTTCCTTTCTTTGGTTGAGATATAAAACATTTTTCACAAGACCAGAAGCTGTTTTTAATTTCGAAGGTCACATTCAGAAAAATTACATGCAAGCCTAGTCTGGGTGAGGCAATAAGGAAACAGAACAGCTACAAGATAGTAAATCACATCAAGTGACCCAAGAAAAATTAAACAGAAGAATGATTGTGAGTTCACAACCAGGAAAGAACATTTTGACCCAAGTAAACTTGCCTGGTAAACGCAGTGATATCGTCATTCTGATTTTTATGAAGAAGTTCAAAATCAGTCAATGAACCAAAGGCTGGAGGTGGATGAATGCTGAATATGAAACAAAGAGACAAATGCAAGACATTAATAGTTGCATATTTTCATAAAGAAAATGCAAATCCAAATAATATAATTTGCATAACCATGCCTCTGTTTCTCGAGATAATCAAAATGTTGGAGCTGCCATTTCCTTGGAGAGTCTGAATCTACCGAATCACCAGAATGTCCATCATATGCAGAAGGAACCTGCATATAAAAAATAAGACAAGATGCCATTTGCCAGCAATGAAAGGTTGGCAAATTGTAATTAAAGCGGCAACGGCAATGTAATAATGCTACCATTCTTAAAGAAGTTGCATAAAAGGAAACAGGGTAAAGGACACAAGAGGCTAAAACAGCAATTACAGTACAGCTTTATATGACCCTAATATAAACTAGAATTCCCAAGAAAAATAGTTCAAGCAAAAGTTAAAATTATCAATTTCATTCTTATCGAAAATTCACCATTTCAAGACAATAGATTAACCGTTTAATTATAACATGAAAATTATTTTTTTTCCTTTTAGATAAAAACAATTATAGACCGATCAGCATAGTCTGTATTTTGACTCCTACATCAGCGGTGAAACTTGCTATTAATATCAAGTTCTTCTGCCACCCTGTTCTAAAGCACTACTAGTATGGATTCGTATTCCTCTGTTCCAAACATATCAATTTTTTATTTTTTTTTTTAATTCACAAATAGAAACATTTTCAGTCAACTCTTGAGCATGACCAGGGATGAATTCTACTGTTCCATTCCCCAAGACACCTCAAGATTATCCGAGATCTAGAACAGCACACACCATAAAGAATATATATATATATATAACCTCAATTAAATAATACTTTTTTGGTGTCAACTTAAATACTATCTCGATTAATTAATAAATTTTTATGGTATAAGTTATTAATTTATAGAGGTTAAATTGTATATATAAGAGTGAGAAATTAGACTTAGACTTGGTCTCGGTACGTTGCAAGCCGGTTCGAAGATATCAGGGACCATTGAACCAAAATAGAAACAACAGCAAACGTGCAAACATGGATAATCATTAATTTTATTTTAAATAATAATACTGTAGAGAGGGCAATTTGCTAATAATATTTAATCGCAGTATTTATGGAATAAGACACACCTACCCTGCCAATAAATAATTCCACCGGAAGAATTTACAAGAGTATCACACAAAGCCAAGCAAAAGAATTAAAAGCGTAGATACCAAAAGTCATGAAAGGATCTTTAACCGAATCTTCGTTTTCATACCTGAACAAGCCGCACTTCAATCGCCGGCCGAGTAGCTGGATTACGTGCCATCTGCAACAACCTCTTGTGCATAATAACATCTTGTGCTCTCTCCGCATTCACATCCATTGCATACCTAAATAATAAATAGAAAAATAGAAAATCAGTAAATTAGATCAGAATTACAACGAACAAAACGATAAGAAATAAAATAAAAATCGAGAGAGAGGAATATTCCGATTGAGATTACCGAGCAGGAAGTCTACAGAAATGAGTCCAGAGTTCATATTCGAAGCCAGGACGAGTCGCTTCTTTGTCATTCGATTCTTTAAGATGCCAAAGAACATCGTTGAAAACATCGAGTTTTTGCCTCTGGTTTCGAGGCACGAAATCTACTGCTCTGCTGCTGCAACTCTCGGTGTCTCCCATTGAAAACAAAGAAAAACGAAAGGCGGAGTGGTTTTTTGAAGAGGATCAGTGGCGGTGGTGATCGATCATGTGAAACGGTGAATTTTTTAGCGGTAAACGACAAGGAAGATTCGAGACCTGCTTGCATGAAGAAAGAGAAGCTAGCAGTGCTCTCTGTCTTTCTATTTCTCTCTCGCTCTGTTTCCGTTTTTCCTTTTCTTTTTCTTTTCTTATTTTTTCTTTTGTGTATTATAAACATGATTAGGTTATGGAAAAATTAAGAAATTTAGCTGATGGCGTAATGCGCACCCATGAGCGCGCATCTACGTGGATTCTAGCAATGCTTTCTTGCCTTGCTTGTTTCACCGGTTTGGTTGAAACTTGAAAGAAAGAATCACATTTTTGTTACCGCTATTAAGATAAATAAAATAAATAAATATCCTCTTTCTTCTGAAATAAATAAAGAAATCCTCGAAATAAAATTCCAATATCCATCCGGTTTTTAAGTAGATTTTCGTTTTCATTTATTACGAATAAATTAATTTGGATATTGATGGGTCCACAAGAAAAACCAACCAATCCATTTGGGAACCCCGTAACTATCCGCAGCAGGCTGTCCTCGTGGATAGTGGTTACATGAAACAAGGTCGTGCTACGAATTCTAAAAGATCATAGTAAAATATTTACATGTACAAGTCTTCTGATTGGTCCGCGTGTCTAGGTGAAAAGATTATATTCTCTTCACCATCCACATGATTAGGCCATCCTTATTGGTTACACGCGCCATCTTCGCTATGATATTTTAATTATGCCACAATTATTACTGGGAAATGAAACAACCAGCCAATCGCCAACTGCATAATACCACGGTATTTAATAAAATAAATCGCAATAAGAAATTATGTATCTCTGCCGTCACTGGGGCTAAAAGTCGATGATTAAAGAAAAGAAAAACAATGAAAGGGTCTTTGTCTACGGATAACCTTGATACTTGATGGCATCACGCCCCTCCACTCCTAGCCAATGAATTTCTTCTCTTGCCTCAACATTCCACTTAACTTACACACATATATGCACCGCCAATTAGATTCTTCATTGCATGTTGGCAGTTAAAATAAAATGTACACTGAGTCAGTACTCATCGCACTATTATTTATTTATTTATTATTGTAGATGTCTGGATTAGTTTGTACATAGCTCCATTAATTTCAAATCTTAGGTTTTAAGTGATCCTAAGATTTGCAAGACTCGAACTTATAATTTTTAGAAAGCAAACTCAGAATCTGATAAGTTAAACTGCAACTTTTAGGGTTAACTCATCGCACTATTATTGGTATTGGTGGTGGCTTTTTTAAATAAAAGAAAATCCAAACATGGAGATAAATATAAAAACAGAGCAAGACATGAAATATAAAATTAAAAAAGAAAGCATAATAAATAAAAGATATTTTTATTTTGCAATTTCCTTGCAAGACAGTGAGCAATTGCTTTGCAATTTCAACCAGATGGTGCCACAATGGACTTTATCTTTGCTTTTTCTATGCTTTCTAGGCCGGCAGACTTGGGGATTCTTGCCAACACCGGCCTCTTCTTTCATGACATGAGAGGGTCCATTTCACGTGATAATTTTAGCAAAATTCTTAACATTTAATTTTCTATTCCGTTTTCTTTTCAAAAACATAAAAAATTTCAAATTCTTTTTAGAATAAAATAATTTGTATTTTTGATTTTTTATCTTATCACACCATGTCAATTCCCTCTCTTATTTTCGTGCGTCCCGAGATAGATTACACCCCAGATTAGCCGAGTCCCAGGCCATACTACCGTAGTGTTTTATAACAAGATCGATTGAGAGGTTGCCAGCGGGTGACCATGATGGTAACCTCACCACCATAAAAAGACATCACTTTTCATTAGCTTTAAATGTTTGACGTACAGAAACCTAGAGAAATCAGTGACAGGTACGCTTGTGTCTAGCTAGATAGATAGGCATGCGAGGTATATTTATTTTTGTTTTTCTTGGTTGACGGGATCATCCCATCTCTTTTCGTGGATAATGCCTAGGAAATCCAATATCTAATGATTCTAAATGTGATTTAAAGACAAAAGGTCAATGAAACCCATCGAAGTTGCTGTGCATCTTACACAATCTAAAGAAACAAGGTCTAGAGTGAATATATTCTACCAAATCCAAGATTCAAAAATCATTATCAAATACAGTTTAATTCCTGCTTTAAATAGAGTGACACCTACCACCCAACAACTTCAAGACCACGAGTGACATTCTCCCTAACAATTCCAATGGTCCCTTCATTCTAAACCTTGTATCATACCCAAGGAAAAAAAACATCATATAAAAATTAAAAAAAAATTATACATGGCGATCATGAGCTAAGATATATGGGCTTGAATACAAGATTGATTGAACACCCTAATATTTTTTATGCACTTTAATCTTTATTTTTTAGATGATTTTTTTATAATTTTACGGGAATCTATCGAAGTTTCAGCAGAATCTTTTCTATGCTAAAAGATCTCAAGTTATTGATAAATATCTGTAACATTTTAATATATT
>Ga0325402_1000879_pt1 | contig 23005 bp, 13 predicted proteins | sample PopdelMetagenome_22_FD_207212 | JGI IMG/M metagenome (GOLD analysis project Ga0325402, IMG submission 207212) | Populus deltoides microbial communities from Bellville, Georgia, United States - Xylem-PdKOR-R3 | ecosystem: Host-associated > Plants > Phyllosphere > Stem > Wood/Secondary xylem...
GTCTATTAATAGCAGCTCTTTTCGTACTCTTTTTTTTTAATCAAATTTTCTGGTACGCAGATCATTAATGTTTGGGAGCTCAAACACAGGGAGAGAACTCGGCCATGTGCTCTTGTTAAGGCCAGGGAATTTAAGTTGATAATGATTGGAAGCTCGAAAATATCTTGAAAGTCGTGTTTGGAATAGGGATTAAAGTCTATTAAGAATATCTGAAGATTAAAGATTTAGCTAAGAATTTTAGCTTGATAACTTTTTTATTATTTTATTTATTTAATATTGAATAATTATTTTTAATTTAAATTTATTTTGGTGTATTAAACATTATTTAAAAGTTTATTTTATTATTCAACTTGTGTTAGTTAATTACTGATTTATATTCATTAACTTGTAATTTAAAAAAGGTTCATTAGAATTTATTGTGATGAGAACAATCAAGTTGTCATCAAATTCTTGTGTATTTTTTATTATTCAGTGATTTTTTGTTAAAAATTTTTGTTTTGAGACATTTTATTTCATTATATTATTAATTTATTAATTCATACTATCTATTTTTTTATTTTATTTAGATCACTTATAAATTATAATATTATTAACTTTTTAACTACATTTTATTTTTAGTTGAAAATATCATTATATAATTAATTAAAAAAATTTACATATAATTTTACAATACAAGTTTACGATGTATTTTCTATATAGGTTAAAAAACAAAGAAGCTTATTTAAGAACCTTGCTGTTATCTATTTCTAGCAGCTCTTTTGGTACTTTTTTCGGTTATAAAAAAATAAAATAAAATAAAATAAAATAAAGAGGAGACATCTCAAGAGGAGAGGGAGTAAATGTAAACGACCATATAGAAAAATTGTACTGGGTGCCAGCCTTAGTTGATGGTTTTTCATCACCCACGAACCATTATAGTAGTCTTTATGATCAATCATCACATTTTCCATATTTCTCTATATAATGTATTCATTAGCTCTTTACAGAGTTGAGCAAGAGCACTAAAGAACCCTAACGCGTTCTCATTTCAAGATGAATACCGCAGAGTCTGTACCTAAAAACCCTTCTTCTTGTTCTACGAGTCCTCTAAACCTTGAGGAGTTCAGGAGGCAAGGTTACATGGCCATTGATTTTATTGCAGATTATTATCAGAACATTGAGAAACACCCAGTTTTAAGCCAAGTTGAACCAGGTTATCTCAAAAATCTCTTTCCAAAATCAGCCCCATATAGTCCCGAGCCTATTGAAACAATCCTCCATGATGTGCAAAAACATATTGTTCCTGGCATCACACATTGGCAAAGTCCTAATTACTTTGGATATTTCCCTTCAAGTGCTAGCACTGCAGGGTTCCTTGGCGAGGTGCTTTGCACTGGGTTTAATGTCGTAGGATTCGACTGGATGTCATCACCAGCTGCTACTGAACTGGAGAACATTGTAATGGAATGGCTTGGAGAAATGCTTACTCTTCCCAAATGTTTTCTCTTCGCTGGAAATGGTGGGGGGGTTATACAAGGGACTACTTGCGAAGCCATTTTATGCACCTTAGTGGCTGCAAGAGACCGAATGCTGAGCCAAATTGGGAAAGACAACATTGGGAAGCTAGTCGTCTATGGCTCAAATCAAACACACAGTGCACTCCAAAAGGCAGCACATGTTGCAGGAATCCATAAAACGAATTGTCGAGCAATAGAAACGACTAAATCAACATCATTTGCACTATCTCCAGAATCATTAAGATTGGCAATTTGTTTAGATATAGAATCTGGGCTGGTTCCCATGTTTCTATGTGCCACCATTGGGACAACTGCTACCACAGCAGTAGATCCACTGAGACCATTATGCGATGTTGCTAATACTTATGGCTTATGGGTACATGTCGATGCAGCGTACGCTGGTAATGCTTGTATATGCCCAGAATTCCAGCATTTTCTTGATGGCGTAGAGAGGGCACACTCATTCAGTTTGAATGCACATAAATGGTTCTTTACCACTTTGGATTGCTGTTGCCTTTGGTTAAAAGATCCAAAAGCTCTTACGAAGTCCCTCTCAACAAATCCCGAGTATCTTATGAGTAACCATGCAACTAATTCAGAACAAGTGGTGAACTACAAAGACTGGCAAATAGCCCTTAGCCGAAGATTTCGATCCATGAAACTATGGCTTGTCTTGAGAAGCTATGGTGTTGGTAACCTTAGAAGCTTCCTAAGAAGCCATGTCAAAATGGCCCAGCTTTTTGAGGATCTTGTCGCCAGTGACAAGAGATTTGAGGTTGTGGTTCCTAGAAACTTCGCAATGGTGTGTTTTAGAGCTTTGCCACTGGCAATAAGTAAAGAGGTGTCTGAAAATGGCACGGCTGTTAATGGTCAGAAAATCTCATATGACCAGCTGGAATGCAGTAACCAGCTTAACCGGGAGCTGTTAAAGTCAATTAATGCTTCAGGGCAAGTGTATCTGACTCACGCTGTTGTTGCTGGGCTCTACATCATACGATTTGCTGTCGGGGCAACGCTTACAGAGGATCGGCATGTTTTCACGGCTTGGAAGGTGGTGCAAGAGCATTTAGATGCCATTAGTAAGATCATTATCGTTGGACAGTATGTTAACTTTCCACAATTTCAAGGATCAACCTAGAAATTTATTGAGATGAATAACAAGATTTCTAGGAGCAGTTCAAGAGATTGATTGGATTATCATGTGATAATTAATATGTTTGGTTTATTTCCCTCTCTGCCTGTATCATGCATGTATTATTAAATATGAATCATATTTAATCTCTTTAATGAGAACAAATAACTAGACCTGCTTTAAGAAGTCCAAACAAAAGTTGTTGCCAGCTCATTCTGAAACAATGATAATAGAATTTGGTTTGTCTTTGGTCAGGCGGGGATAGAGGGGCGCCCAGGTCTCTTCCGCTAGTGATCTCAGCAAGACTTTTTCTGTTGTTTGAAGTTTTGAATTTAGTCCCGAAAAATACAAGTTTAATGATTTGGTCCAATTATATATTGGTAACCAAATTTTAAAATGTTTATTTCTGATGTAAAGAAGTACAAAGATATGCATGCTGGAAATTAAACTTTTTTTTTTTATGATAACAAAAAAAATATTCAGGTCATCGAGAACTATTTGACATAGTTATTAAACCTAATCCAATAAGTTAGCTTTAAAATCTTTTAATCTAACTCCTTGTTTATTTTTAATTTAAAACTAAATCATGTTTTAGTTGATCCGACGCGATTCAGTCGACTTGCCTGGTCCAATGATAACATGATTGACCAGTAAAAAAATTTGATGATGAAATTGAAAAAAAATGATGAAATTAACAGGCAAAAGCTGTTCAACCCAACTTTTTTTCTAACCCGAGTTTAAAATTAAACCGTGTGAGAGTTGTCTCAATGTGAACCAATCGACTTGGCCTAAGGCAACTCAACAAGCTAGTAAAACAAATCTAGGGATGAAATTGATAAAAAAATAAATTAAGGGACTAACTTTGATAACCTCTTGCATAGGGTGTGAATAAGTTCAATTCCTAGCATTTGCTAAGAATTGAACCTACCAAGGAGCCAGAGTTCCAGTGGCGTTTCTGTGGTAAGGCATCAATGAGTATTAAAAATCCCAGAGTCGGTTCACAAAAAGAAAACTATTGTTTTTTAGTTTTTCTTTTCAATAAAAAAATAATTTATAATAATAATTTTCATATTTTTATTTTGTGAGATAATCTAATTGTAAAATATCAATTTTATTTCATTAAAATTAAAAATTATTATGAAAAAGTTATATTGTTAACTAAAAAATAGGGAGATTTTTATATTATATTTATCATAAAATTAAGGCACTAACTAAACATGAAAATGTAAGAAAAATATATATAATTCTAACATAAAAGAAAAAACTATATTGTTCATGTGTTTTATTTATTTAGAAAACAATGAAAAATTTGTGAAAAAAATGTAGATAACTTTTAAAATATGTTTTTGTTAAATTCAGTATAAATTTAAAAAACTAGTTTTTCATTTTTAGAGAAAAAAATATTATATTTTAACATAAAGTTTCAGTTATCCTTTTTTATCCCTTCAATTTTCTAGATAGTTGAGTAATATTCTATTTTTAAATAACACCATAACTTTGCTTGGATTATTTTATAGAAAGGTTAATTATTAAAAAGGGTGATTAAAAAAATACTGATGTTTTTGTTGCTTGGATGGTATAACTTAACCTCCTAGCAATATTTTTTAATCTCTCTCTCTCTTTTTTTTTCAAGAAACACGTACCAAATTATTATTATTATTATTATTATTATTATACACTTTGGATTTATTACTCCATCAAATACATACACCCAATTTTCATCGGAAGCCAAACAAAAACAATTAAGTGTGTGTCTATATATATTCCCACATCACATTCCCAATATAACCAAACAACCATTTAACTAAATAACAAAATAAATAATTTTAACATAACACATACATTAATAATAAATCAAATCACATAGTCAATTTGATTAATCAATTCAATTAGATAATTTATTTCTAATATTTCTTATTGACATAACAAATTAACATATTAATTAATTCAATACAATAATTTATTTTAATAATTCTTATCAACATAATAAATAACCTCAATAAACTAATTCAATTCAATAATTTATTTCGATATTTTCTATCGACATAATAATTATTATAACAAGTCAGCGAATTTAATCAATGTAACACAACGATCAAATTTTAGATTAGTAACATAATTAATTAATGAAATCAATCTATTTAAACTAAAAATCAATATCGATAACAATATCAATATAATAAGTCAACAAAATTTATTTCATTCATTCAAAAAATAATTTCCACCACCAAAAGCATTAATTCATATTGAACGCACTCATAACACCTCTCAATCAACAAATTAATTTCCTCAAGCTCTTCATTTTTTTTTAATTATGGTTGGCACTAATCTCCTCTAATAACCCATGATATTTTCTCCAATTATCTACTATAAGACATTATTTGTAATACAATTTACCCCAATTGCAATAATTTATAACAATATAATATTTTCCTCTAAATTTCTCTTCAATAACCTTAACTAGAAAAATTCAATTCCATGCATAAAATTAGAATGTATTCCATAAAACTAATATCATTGGGCTTAAAACTTCTTACCAAGCATGGAAGTGAGTTTCGAATGTTAGCTTGTCGATTCTCTCTCTAGAACCTCCAAATTCTCCTCTCAATTCTCATCTTAATGATGTTAGCAACTTGATTCTTAAATTTGTCAAACTTTCCCATTTGATTTACGATGAGACCCTACCAATTTTGAGAGAGAGAAATAAAGAAATTTTTGAAATCCTACCCCCTCTCTCTAGTAACCATTGGCCGCCATTGGAGAGAAAGGATGAAATTTTCTTTTCTTTTTATGTTTCTAGTTTCGAGACAGAAAAATGAAGAAATTTTTGAAATCCTACCCTCTCTCTCTCTAGTAGCAATCAACCACCATTGGAGAGAAAGGATGAAATTTTCTTTTCTTTTTATGTTTCTTGTTTCGAGAGAAAAATAAAGAAATTTTTTAAATCCTGCCCCCCTCTCTCTAGTAGCAATGGACCACCAATGGAGAGAAATGATGAAATTTTCTTTTCTTTTTATGTTTCTAGTTTACCCCTCTTTTATGTTCTTAACATCATTTTATTTTATTGTTTTTTATTTAATCTTTCTTATTCCCTGGGTAAAATGTTTTTAACTTTAAATCAGACAACAATCAAATTCAGTTTTTTCGGGTTGGTTTTTATAAATAATCTAGATAATATAGTTTTTTTGCTTACCCCTAACAATACTACCGGTGAGATCCCACTCAACCAGATAGTAAGTCTCATGCATCACACAAACAATCTATGATGAGATTTATTGGTTATTAAAGCACGTACTAGAATCGTTTATGCATAAATGCAGACTAAATCTCGAATAAGATTTTTTTAGCTTAATTGCACGTATCATTTTACGAGTTTGTGTTTAAGTTAATGAAAAATGTTATTTGATTTTTAAATTTTGCATTAATTTTCTTTTAAAAAGAAATTATGCATGCACATAAACTATTTTATTTAATTTACATGGAAAGTTTATTACAATACATGAAGCCCAAGTTATTCTCGCAATAAAAAAAAAAAGGAACAATGCATTATTGAAATGAAAAAAAAAAACTATTGAGATATCATTGCGTTTGGCAAACTTTCTTTTTTTCTACTAGTCTTTTCAAAAAGTTTTTTTAAGTTAAAATTTACTTCTATGTTTATGTATTTTTCTATAAATATAAAACGTTTTTTTTTTATTAATAGCATTTTTTTAAGAAATACTTATCAGGATTTGAAAAGCAAACTCAAATAAAAAAACAAAAAAATTATGTTGCTATATGAGAAAAAAAAGCAATAATGAATTTGAGAAAATTATATAAAAACTTCACCATAAAGTAATTAGATATTTATTTTCATTGATTATTCATGAGAAACGTTTTTTCTTTTAAAAAAAATTCATATTAATTTCATATATAATTATTCATAAAATAATTGCTAATATTACTATTAAAAACCCTTGATTTTATTTGAAAAGCATTGTGTCATCATATGATTTTTAAAAAGAGAAGGGCCAACGGGTACATGGATTTACCTGTATGATTAGGCTTGTGTGTCTGGCCTTAAAAAAGAAAAGGCTCAATTTTGCATGCACTTTTCTAAAATTGATAAATATAAATGGGATACACCGATATAATATTTTCTTAAGTAGATTGTGGTGAATTTTGCATGTATTATTCAAAAATTGATAAATATAAACAGGATATACCGATATAATATTTTCTTCAGTAGATCAAGGTGAATTTTTTTGATTGAATATATCATTGCAGTATTTATCGGTAAACACTGAAAAAAATATTCTCTCAATATATATATATATATATATATATATATATATATATATATATATACCGATAAAATTAAAGTGGAAAGTGAATGAATAAAAAAAAAACTAAGAAATATGATGATGTGTCATTTTTATAGATAGAATTATTGACGGGTTTAAATTTTTCGATTAAATCTATTGGTAAATCCATCTATAATATCTAATTTATGATCAAACGAACAACCCCCCTCTCTTATTTCTTCTTCTTTCTTTATTTTTCTCTGCCACAAACATCACAAGCCAAAAAACAAATTATCACAAATACTACAAATTTGGTCGCCTCAACATTCAATTTGTCAACATTCTTATTCTTATTCAAATTTTATTGAGGATTTTTCATTTTAACCAAGCAAAAGTGCCTATTTTTTATTTGAACTCAATTTTAAAATGTTAATTTTTTTGTATATTTTTGTAGTATATATATTTTGTTTGGATGTTTGCTTGTTTTATAACTTTTTTCCATAGAAATTTGTTGTATGAATGTATGATTTATACATATTAGGGTGTGTTTGAAACTTTCTAAAATTGTATTTGTTTGTAAATTGATGAAATTTAATTTGAATTTGTGACATAGGTGTTTTGTGATCAAATAAATAATGACTTATTACCAATGAACTCATCGACAAAACACAAATCACTGACGAGAGTATTTCCAACAAATTATTTCCATCTATGATCCCGTCGGTAAATTTCATGCTAAACAAAAAATTCCTTCGATATATCTATAAATTCTAGTAATGATGCTTGATTTTCTTAACTCAAGTAGATGACCTTGAGTTTTTTTTTCAAAACTAAACAGACAACATGACATCCATTGCAATAAATTCAGGTCATCTATGATGACTAAAAAATCAAGATTGGGGTAATTTAGATCATAAAACCCAAGTTTCAACTTATTTTCCACTTATAAACACCCAAATAAGATCTTATAAATCTTAACAACCTCATTTTCAAATCAAAACACTCTCTAATCAACCTCAAAATTAAACTAAATCTAAAACAAAATTTACAGGTTTTGATACTATTTGCTAGCATGATTTTAGGCTCAAATAATAATTATTAAACTCCTCTATTTAAGACGAACCGATTGACACTAAGATTAATCTTTTTTGTGGTTAGAATATGATGATAACACGTCGTTTGCACTACCGAACAACATGTCATTTGTATGCAATCATTTTTAGTACTGAACTTGTTTTTTATAACTAAAAAATCAGGGTTTAAAATTTTAGACCTTTAAAACTCAAATTTCAACTATTTTTTCACTTCAAAACTTAAAAAAAGTCACATGGACCTTTAAAATCCTATTTTGAACAAGAAAATATATTTTAATTGGCTTAAAAATTCTAGATCAAATTAAATTTAAGAAATTTTTCCAAGATAAATCTACTTTTTTTATCCTTATTGAAGATGAAAACCACATCAATCGAGTTCCCTTTTTAATATCAAATCCGTAAACATCAAAACCAAAATTATTGTTTGTTGGAATCTCGCCACCCAAAATCTTTCTGTCCCCTTAACTTTTGCAATGATTTTCTCTTCTCTTTCAATCTCTAAGGACTGAAAGGTATAAAAATGAAGTTTGAGGCCAAAACGAAATAACCTAAAAAAAAGGGATGAAATATGATAAAATTAAAACATGAGGAATCAAATGAGACTTTTACGCCCATATTGTGGAAAAATCTTGTATTTCTTTTTTTATGTCAATTTTGGTACTCTATGTCTCAGTTTTTTTAAGAAAAAAGAAGCCAAAACTCAATTTTGTAAAATCAAATGTTAATGTAATGTTAGAACATATAATAACATATTAGGTAAGTTAAAGAAAACATATCAAATTTATTTAAGCAAATAAATTCATAATCTAAAATGATGAAATCAAAAAAAAATAAAATTTAGTGACTAAATTGTAAACCTTGGAAAAATACAGGGACAAAAATGAAAAAGTGAGGCAAAAATTGTACAAGACTTTGTGAATAGTGTTTTTTTTTATTTTTATAGACAGTGAAAGGGATTTTGTTTTAGTTTTGTTTGATAATGATAATGATAATTGATATTTTCTTAATTTTAATTTTTAATTAAATTAGTATAGCTTAAAAAATTACGGATATGTCGTGATCCAAGGAGATCAAATATCGATACATAGCAGGTCCTTTTCCTTGTATATTAGAAATATACTAAAATTGCTCAGCCTTTCACTGTAGCAATCCACAGTGAAAGGCTGAGCTGTTTCTTCTTTTTTTTTTTGTTTTTTTTTGTTTTTTTTAACCTACTATTTTTTTTTCATTTTTTCTTTTTTGATGCCTTTAGCTTTTTTTTCTTTCTTTATTTTTTTATTTTAATAAATTTTATTTTGTTTAATTTAGTTTAAGCTATTTTTTTTTCTTTTCTTTTTTGATGCCTTTAGCTTTTTTTTTCTTTCTTTGTTTTTTTTTCTTTTAATAAATTTTGTTTTGTTTAATTTAGTTTGTTAATGTTAATATTTTTTTAATTTAGTTATCAGACTTTTATGACATTGATCCCGGGTTTAACAGGTTAACTTGGTTTCACGAGTTAACCCGGATTTTTTTTCTTTTTAATTAATTTTTTTCGTTTACTTTAGTTTGTTAATGTTAAATTTCTTTTTATTTAGTTATCAGACTTTCATGACACATATCTCAGGTTTCACGGGTTAACCTGGTTTCACGGTTTAACCCAATTTATTCTGGATTAACCCGTCCATTTTTTTTTGTTTTTTTTTTTGTTAATGTTAAATTTTTTTATTTAGTTATCAAACCTTCATGCCGAGGATCCCAGGTTTAACAGATTAATCTGGTTTGACGAGTTAACACGAAGTTTTTTTTTGTTTTTTTCTTTTTAATTAATTTTTTTTGTTTACTTTAGTTTGTTAATGTTAAATTTCTTTCTATTTAGTTATCAGACTTTTATGACACATATCCCAGGTCTGACAGGTTAACCTGATTTTACGGGTTAACCCAGTTAATTCTGGGTTAACCCGTCCATTTTTATTTGTTTTTTTTCTTTTGTTAATGTTAAATTTTTTTTATTTAGTTATTAGACTTTTATGACATGGATCCCGGGTTAACTTGGTTCAACAAGGTAACCCGAAGTTTTTTTTCTTTTTAATTAATTTTTTTTGTTTAATTTAATTTGTTAATGTTAAATTTCTTTCTATTTAATTATCAGACTTTCATGACATATATCCTGGGTTTGACTGGTTAACCTGGTTTCACGGGTTAAATGAGTTAATTCTTGGTTAACCCATCAACTTTTTTTTTTATTTAGTTATCAAACTTTCATAACATGAATCCCAAGTTTGATGGGTTAACCTGGTTTGAAGGGATAATCTAGTTAATTCAGATTTTTTTCTTTTTCTTCATTAATTTTTTTCTTCACGTTGGTTTTTTTCTTTGTTTTTTTCTTTTTAATTAATCTATTTAATTATCATACTTTTATGACACGATCTTGTAGCCAGACCCACATCCAAGGCTCTTGGATGTGGTGTTGCTGTTAGACTCACTTAAACTTGAGTCATGTAAGATTAATATTATTATTAATATTATAAATATTACTCTTGGATCAAGCGTTGCAATTAGACCCAAGGCTTTTGGGTATATCTTTGTAGAAAGACCTAACACTCTTAGATCTTAGCCCTTTTTATATTTTTTATGCAAGAAAAATAAATTAACCCGTGGGTATGCCTTTGTTTTTTTCCCTTTTCTTTTCCTTTTTAAGTATTTTATTGTGGACTTTACAGTGTAGTCCACAGTGAAAAAGCTGATGTCTTTAGTTTTTTTTGGCTTTTTTTAATTTACTTTCTTAATATTAAATTTTTTCTATTTAATTATCAGACTTTTATGATACGGATCCCGGGTTTGACGGGTTAGCCCAGTTAATTCTAGGGTAACCTGTCAATTTTTTTTTCTATTTAGTTATCAAACTTTCACGACACAAATCCAATGTTTGACGGGTTAACCTGGTTTGAAGAGTTAACCCAGTTAATTCCGATTTTTTTCTTTTTCTTCATTAGTTATTTTCTTCATGTTGGTTTTTTTTTCTATGTTTTTTTCTTTTTACTTAATCTATTTAATTATCACACTTTTATTATACGACCTTGCAGTCAGATCCACATCCAAGATTATTGGATCTGGTATTGCAGTCAAACCACTTAAACTTGTGTCATACAAGTTTAATATTATTATTAATATTATAAATATTACTCTTGGGTCAAACATTTCAGTCAAACCTAAGATTCTTAAATATAGTTTTGTAGAGAGATGTAACACTTTTAAATCTTAATTTTTTTGATATTGATATAGATAACTCACAGTCGGCTTATCTATCTAGTTTTCAAGTAAATCTGATCAGATGCGTAGCTAATCCCTGCTCCTGCAAAGTCACTGAAAACCGTTTATTTTGTGGAGTGTATCAAGAAAAATGAAAGCAGTAGTGATAACTACACCAGGTGGCCCAGAAGTGCTGCAATTACAAGAAGTTGAAGACACACAAATCAACGAAGATGAAGTCTTGATCAAAGTAGAAGCCACAGCCTTGAACAGGGCAGATACTTTCCAAAGACAAGGCAAGTATCCACCTCCTAAAGGAGCTAGCCCATATCCTGGTCTTGAATGTTCAGGCACCATTGAAGCTGTCGGAAAAAATGTCTCTCGCTGGAAAATTGGTGATCAGGTAATTCATTTCAGGTTCCCTCAAGAACGCAATTCTTTGAAGTTTGCTTGTTTTTGACAAAGGATTGGATTTCGACTTTGAAAAGCTGTGTTTTTTATATAAATATTGTTAATTTTTTAGTTTCCTCGGGAACCCAATTCACAGAAAGTGATAAGTTTTGCATTAATTTTTGGCTTTAAAGACTTCAGATTTTGATATGAAGCTGTTAAAGTAAAGTTCTTTCAAGAACCCAAAATTTGTAGAAATTGTTGTTTTTGCTTGTTCTTCTTCTTTATCAATGATTGACTTTTGGCATCAAAGACTTGATTTTTTTTATAAATATTGTTACTTGATTGAAAAATGTGTTATGTTATACTAGGTTTGTGCTCTTCTTAGTGGAGGAGGGTATGCAGAGAAAGTGGCTGTTCCAGCAGGACAAGTACTTCCTGTTCCACAAGGTGTTTCGCTTAAGGATGCTGCTGCTTTGCCTGAAGTTGCATGCACTGTTTGGTCTACTGTTTTCATGATGAGTCGGCTGTCTGCAGGGGAAACGTTCCTGGTAAACTTCTGTCAATCCAACTCAACATTTTGATGCGTGGTGATTTTTTAATCTGGTGCTGCTCTGGTGAATTTTGCTGTTGAGTGTAGTCTGTAGTGTCACTTAGAGTTATAGGTTTGGGACCTAAAATAAATTGTAATGCAAAACTGTGGATTGTGAAAGCTTCCCTTTTCTATGCTATAAAGCTGGAACTATGAAAATTAAATTACACATTGGAGATTGGTTGAAAAATCATATTGAGAATGTACGGATGTTCTGACTTTCGCTTACAACTCCATCAATATGGAGCAACTCTACAGAAGTTTTATAAGTTGTTTGGTTAACAATTGTGACATTTATGATCTAAGATTGTTTGTCTCTTTATTCGCACAGATTTTTTTAAGCTTAGCTTGTTTTTTAACTAAGGACGTTTGGAATTTCAGGTTCACGGGGGCTCGAGTGGAATTGGTACATTTGCAATTCAGATAGCTAAACATCAAGGGGTTAAGGTGTTCGTGACGGCAGGTTCAGCCCACACTTCTCATCCAGCTTCATCAGTTTTCTATGAGGTCATGCTATGCTAATTGGGAAATATTTTGTTCTGTGATCATCAGGGAGTGAGGAAAAACTAGCTGTTTGTAAGGATCTTGGAGCTGATGTATGCATCAATTACAAGACTGAGGACTTTGTGGCACGAGTGAAGGAAGAAACGGGTGGGAAAGGTATGTTCTGTATAATTGTAAATGTGATTGGATGCTTATAAATCTATCAATAGCACTGTCATACTTCACTTTTTAATAGCATTATATGTTTCTTAATGAAAACCCAATTAATAGCTATTAATGGCAGGTGTTGATGTTATTCTGGATAGTGTTGGAGCACCCTATTTTCAGAAAAACGTAGACAGCTTAAATATTGATGGGAGGCTTTTTCTCCTTGGCTTCATGGGTGGAGCTGTGACACAAGTAAATCTGGCTTCTTTGTTTGCAAAGCGCATCACAGTGCAAGGTATTACCATTTCTCATCTTTTATATTGGGCTTGAGTTCCACAGGCTTGGAGTTGGTTGAATCTGCTTTTTGTTGAATGCTCCAGTAGATTAATTTCTTGGAACAAGTTTTTAATTGTAGAAGTTTCTTGGCTCTTCTTCTTTTTTTTTTTCCCTTCTACTAGTAAGGTTCATGTTCCAAATTCCTCATTTATAATTACATGCTAGATTTCATAATACAAACAATTTCTGGTGTATAAAATTTGTGTTGAGTTGTTCTATGGTAGTTTTGGCTAGCTTAGCAAATATTGCTACTTTGAAACTGTCAAAAGATTTTTATTTGAAGGGGAGATGTTTTATTTTCAATTATTCATGGATTGAAAAACCAAGTTCTAGAAAATTTTTCCGAGTTCTGAAAAACTATATTTGACTAGGAACTATTTTCTCTTGGGTTAATCAACTTTCAGTAACCTATTTCTCAATCTGATTGAAGTGTGTATACTTATGCATGCAAGGGAACACATCCGAACATACATCTAAAATGTGCTTCCTCCTTTAGATATTGCATCGTGTATTTATATTTTTACATGTTCAGTATTGAATAGCCTTGTCCCATCCTGTTCAGTCTGATCCATCCCCATGTGCGCACCAAACAGAATTACAAGTAAAGCTCTTTGGTCTAACCCTGTCTAGTCCTATGTACAAAATGCTGCCTAATGCACTGAAACCTCACTTTTCACTGAAAGAGCACTGGTGTTGGAGAAAATTTACTCTCTGAAAGGTCACTTGTAAGAATGTTAACATCTATACGATATCAATCTCCTGTTTTCATTTGTATTAGTTTTCCTTAGCGTTATTGTTGTCTATTGATTACATGACCCTAGTACACCTGCTGTTGGTGATCATGCATGCAGCTGCTGGCTTGCGAACTAGAACTCTGGAAAACAAAGCAGAAATTGTTAGTGAGGTAGAAAAGAATGTTTGGCCTGCAATTGTTGCAGGCAAGGTGAAGCCTGTGGTGTTCAAGTATCTTCCATTATCTGGGGCAGCAGAGGGTCACCGGCTCATGGAAAGTAGCCAGCATATTGGTAAGATATTGCTTGTCGCATGATGCTACTATTGATAGCCATACAGCAAAGTCGTGAATCATGATGTCGATCTGCAACGTTTCTGTCTATGGTGCCTGTAATGAGGGAATAAATAACGAGTCATTGTATTTACGTATGCAGCTTATGAACTCGATGTTTCAGCAACCGAGACATATTCTCATAGAATTGAATGGAAACCTCACAAAATTTGATGCGATGGCCTGATCTGAAGGGTCATCCATTTGAACTTCTTATTTCAAAGCTCCTGTCTTATTACAACACATTCATGGACTCATTCAAACAACAAAAATATGGGGCAGAAAGATAGATTTACAGTGCACTGTTAATGTTATTTCGCAATCTTAATAAAGAGAGAGAGTCACACAGGAATAATAGCATGGGCCACAGCGATAACCATTGCCAATACTCCAGAATCGAAAGTGCTCCATAATCAGAGATGAGAATCCTAATTGAACTTTAGGCCACAGCTTTCTACCATAGTAACATAGCTTAGAAAAGGAAAGGGCTTGTATTAAGCCAAATTTGTAAAAATCAAAGAAAAACACAACTAATTCAGTAACTCTCCCTCTCTAGTGACGGAACACCACCTGAGTTTTGATTCCAACTTCACAATTGTAATGAGATGGGCAAGCTAGCTCAGTCACATCAGAGTCTGAAAATGAGATGGATCCTACCTCAAATTATATTTTCCTTGGATCATTAGATTTGCAAGTGTATGCGAACTTATCTTGCTTGTTTGAATTTAGAACAAACACGATATAGTGAAGGAACTGTAAGAAGACATTGATTATGGATGCGTGAAATCCTTATTCTAGAAATATGCATAACCCTCAAAATCACAAATTTAAAAGAAGTCTGGAGAGCCGGAGAGTTGTCATTGAAGAGCCATTATAATGCTCTCTTCCATCAGAGCAGCAACTGGAATCGTTCACTGCATAGAGCTTCAACCGCGAAGCGTTTTACAACTCCAGGACAAGGATCTCCAAGTTTAGCTGCTGATATGGGGATTGAACATCCTTCTTGGCCAAAGCAAGCCTGTAATTTCGTTCAAACATGTAACAGGTGCAGAGGAGGAAGGTGCTATGAATAAGATACAGCCATACAGCGAAGCACAAAATACCCTAGAATGAAACTAATCATGCAGGAGTATGGCTCTAAGAAAATTGACTCAAACTGAACAACAGTTGCTATAAAAAAATTCCTAGAGGGCATGGAAGTTGGAACGAAAAAATTACTTGTAAGCTGTGTCCTCGATCCTCCTAACCCCCACCCCCCAAGTTATATCCACGTTTCACATGATATGATAAATTGAGTGAATAAAATCAAAATGTGTTTACAATCTTGTTATGAGAATGATATCAAATGCACCATGATTGGAAAACCAAAACTCGATATGTAACAACGTGGAAGTTGACAGGAAAAGAAACAAAACTCAGGCTTGTCTCTGTCGGAAAGTCATCCTTTAATATTTATAATGCAATGCACAAGAATTGAATGCCTCTCAAGTCTTAACACGATAAGGAACCCATAGCGGTAATTAAGGACAGCCTAAGTTAATATAGCATCTGCAATATGTGACTCATCCAAGCCAAAACTAAATGCTTGGAAAATCGAGACAGGAACTAGACCCTGGTGGAAAACCTGGGTCATCATAGCGTTACACACAATCATTGAATCCATGTTCAGATCTAAACATAAATTACAGCTTCCAGATTATTTAGTAAGTAAAGTCATTCTTACCTTCTGAACGATGGTTAACATGTCAGAATGACAATTCCCTGGACTGAATGTGCCGCAATGTCCTTCAGGAGTTCCAAAGCTAGCAAAGTTGATAGCAGCAATGAGCCATCCCTGTTCACAGGTCAGGCGAACTTCTGGATTTTGAGACATGAACTCTAAGTTTGGTTGCCAGGAATCAGCTGGTGGAGGATCGTCTTCTGACACAATAAAGCATATATTTTACGGTAAAAACTTAAATACCTATAAAAAATAATTTTAGTTGAGTGGGATTTAAAGATTATTTAATGATAAAGTGAGTATATTTATGAAAAAGATAATAAATAATTTAAAAAAAATTTTAATTCAAAAAAGAAATATGTTTATTATTAAGTTTTAAGTTGGTTAATACTATGAAATCTATATGAGTTTATCTTAAGAGATAAAAAGTTCTGAGTCCTTACCTTGATGGTTTAGAAAATATTTATACCCTCTAAACCTTGTTATTTTCAGAGAAATAAAGGACTAAAAAGTCCTATGCTTTTAACAATATTAATAAGAAACATATATCTCTTACATATCATTAATGAGATAGTGAATATGACAAATTCCTTAAAAAACCTTGTATACACCTATAAGTATAAAAAAAATCATTACATTAATATTAATAATTATTCTAAATAAAGAGACATGATAATTTATCGTACATTCAATACTTTTATTTTAAAGAATCATTTAGGATTAGACATAAGCCTTAGAACTTTGTAATAGTTGAATCCATGTGCTTTGAGTTTGGCATGCTACCAAATCTATAGAACTTGAGCTTGGCTAATTACCAAATCTAAGTTATATAGATCTGACATGTTTATCAAACTCACGTTTCTTTATATTTATACTTGGTTATTGTCAAGTCCAAATTTTTTGAATTTAATTTATCGGACAGACATGTCAAACCATTTTATTTTACAAAATTATTTCTATTTATAAAAGTTTTAACCAAAAAAAAAGTTTATTGTACACCTACATCTCATAAATTACATTATATTGCTAAAGTAAGAAAATAACATTTTTGAATATCTAAGAATCCGTGCACTACACTTGAAAACATTTGACGAATAGTTTGGGCTTTTACCATGCACCAGTCCTCTTCAACTTTAGTTTTGTTCACCTCAGGGTGTTCGTTCCCTCGAAACAGGGCCTTGGCCCTTCTTTAGATAGAGAGAGGAGGCAAAAAAGAAAGAAAAAATCTCTCCCATTTTATCCTTTTAATTGCCTTGGCAGACTTGTAGGTGTCAAGTTCTGACAGGAGCCAGCCTGAATCTTGATCTCTTCTTGATCTGGATTGGCCTTATAAGGACCAAAAAACGTGGAATAGTTGAAGAAACAAAACGTGGACTTGTTTAACAGGGCCCTATGTTCATGTGCTTGGAACAGTTATCTGCGGTTTTGTTCAACTCCAATCAGTGAATCTTCTAAAATAAACATTGGGTTTCTCTTACAAAATCCCAAAAATAAGACCAAAAAAAAAAACCCATTCAAGAAAATCTCAGTTCCACTTCATCTCGATTCTGTAAGCGTTTCTTAAAGAAACCTCAAAAACTTTACTTTGTTCACTTCTTTTAAGATTACATTAAAGTTGGAATCTTATTGAAATGATTGCTGAAGTTTTGACCAGAATGAAGTCTATGGTTTGATTTAAGATCTTTCGATCACTGCAGAATCATGGGATTAATCAATAATTGTGCTTTCTGTTGCTTCTTGAATCTAGTTATTAATCTGTGATTATGTTTTCTGTTGTGCAGTAATGTTGCAAAGTGGGTTCTTTAACTGGTTGATTTTGCAATGATAAATACTGTTTTTTTATGTGTTGTATTTACTTCATTGTTATGATTGGCTTGTCCATCGTATTTCTGTTTTGCTCTTTTCAAGTGTCCTTCAGAGATAACTGTTCATAAAGATGGAAACGTTTTTGTTATTTTTCACGATTTTAAGAAATAGAATTATATAAGTGAGCCCAAATTGATTGTTAGAAGGCTATTTATATAATTTACTTCACTAGCAATATAGCTCTTTGTTTTTTAGCTAAATAATAGACTAATTCTTTTGGGGAACTAGCTGATCGCGTTTTAGACCTGCCATTGTTGATGTCTCTGAAATTGATTACTGTAAAATTTTGATACAAGTGCCTAATGCATCTGTATATGTGCGCAAGTGTACACACATTACAGCCACAGTTATAGATTGATGAAGTTCCCAATATATCTTTAAATTCATGATCTTAAGAAAGAATTGTACAAGTAAACCAAACTTTGGTGATTATGTTGGATTGTTGGTTTTTTTTTTAGAGGTTTTATTTTCGTAATGGGCTTCATTTTCACTTAAAATTTCGTTGGTGTATTAAATAGCTGAGTTTTTCTTTTGGAACTAGAGGATTCGTATTTGGATGCTCCATCATTGCCAACCCTGAAATTGTTTACTGTAGATCTTGATACTTGTGTGCTTATGTGCATGGATATGTATTTTACCCTAAGTTTGATATATCCATGAAGTTCACACATTTATCATCCACAAATTTCTAAATTGATGTTTTCCAGTAATAGATCGAAGTGTTCACTATAAGAGAAATAGTAGTGGAATGTTCCTGCTATCACCATTTGCCATTGTGCGGTTATTTTAGAATTTATCTTGTTGTTCTTATTTATTGTCTTACTTTGATCTGTCCATGCAAAACTTACTGAATTCATTCCTACCACTGAGAACTGGTTGTATAGGTTCTGATTACTTGCTAATGTTCTTTTGCAGATTCTTGCTTCTCGATTTGCTGTTGAATGATGGATTTCAGTAGTATGGATCGTGGACAGATTACCCTATTGGGGTGTGGATTCTGTGTGCTGCTTTCACTGCATTTTACAGTGCAGCTTTTATCTCAACATCTTTTTTACTGGAAAAACCCAAAGGAACAGAAGGCCATAATAATTATCATCCTTATGGCTCCCATATATGCTGCTGATTCCTACATGGGTTTGTTGGATATCCAGGGGAGTAAAGCATTCTTCACGTTTTTGGATTCAGTTAAGGAATGCTATGAGGCTTTGGTGAGTTTGCAATGTGATAATTGTGATTTAACTATGTCTTGTGGCTTGTTTCGCTTGTTACATCACTTCTAGTTTCTCATTTCTACTTGCAGGTAATTGCCAAGTTCTTGGCATTGATGTATAGTTACCTGAAAATATCCATTAGCAAAAATATTGTGCCAGATGAGGTCAAAGGAAGAGAAATTCACCATTCCTTCCCAATGACACTTTTTGTGGTATGGAAATGGTTTCTGCAGTTTCTTTCCTGTTTATAATAAATAATACATAATATATAACATATAAAAGTTACATCTCTAAAGGGTGTCATGAGAGGAATGCGACCATTAGACTTGTCTATCCAAGTTTCCATAGCTATTTTTGACACGTTATGTTTTCATAAAATGCAGCCTCGCACAGCGCGGCTAGACCACCGTAATTTAGTGCTCCTCAAACACTGGACATGGCAATTTGTCATCATTCGCCCAATATGTTCCATCTTGATGATAACACTGCAAATGCTTGGGATTTACCCTAGTTGGTTGAGTTGGACATTCACCATTATCCTTAACATTTCGGTTTCAGTGGCTCTGTATTCTCTGGTGTTGTTTTACCATGTGTTTGCAAAAGAATTGGCACCACACAAGCCTCTTGCAAAGTTCCTATGCATCAAGGGGGTTGTCTTCTTTTGCTTTTGGCAGGTAAATATCCTTCCCATACTCTTTCAGCTTCTCATCAAGGGAGTGTTTTTAGCCCTAGATGCAAATCAAACCCTTGAGGGCTCCAAGAGCACAAAAGGAGCCCCTAAGAACCTAAAGCAAACCAACCAAATCTCTCTTAGCCCTGATAGAATAGACAAAAGGAGAGTACTCTTGGTTAATCCAATTATTACAATTATTACAATCTTGGAGACATTTGGGACCTTGTGCAAATAGCATTTTCATGGTTTACTTAAGAAGAAAATGGGTGGGCTCTGCTAGTCACTAAAAACAGAGCCATGCTAATGGAAAACTGCTCTACATGATCTCTGAATCTTTCGTTTTCAGATAGTTCAGATTCAAATTTTATTGGGTTATATGGTGTGCAGTGCTTCAGATTTTAATTGGCTGGAATATATCAGATCAGTGCTTCCCAATATGGATACTTGTTTGAAAAAGGATGGTTGTATCTTGTTTGTTTATGCTTTTAAATTTGAGATCAGGACCATGCATATTTGATTAAATTCCATTTTGAGGTTCTCTAGAAACCTTGAAATAGAACTGTGCAGCATAATTAACACATTTTGTAGTTCTAGGGACCTTTAGAATGCCTAAGGGGAATTCATTGCAAATGCTGTTTAAATTACCTTCAAGCATTTGGAGTCTGTCCAATCAGAGTTCTAGAACTGAGTAAGTGGGTTGACTTGTTCTCTAGAATAGATCAGGAGGACTGTAGTTGTGGCTATAAATGTCTGAAGTGTATTGAGGTTTTTTTCTATTAGGTTTGTGCACCTCCAGATCACATGGGATTACAACTTCCTTCTGAGTTCTGTCTTCAACACTTTGCAGTCTGCTAAAATCTCCCTTTCCCTGTATTAGTTTTACCCAGTTTTATTTATGTTTTCCTTTCAAAATAGAACCAAAGAACAAGATCACTTCCCACTGTTGCCCTTCATCTCCCATTATCTTTCTTCTATGTTAATTAATAGCACACAGATGCCGTCACTTGTTCATAAATGCCATCTTTGACCATGTGCAGGGCATAGTGCTTGATATGCTTGTTTCGGCGGGCATCATTCGGTCTCATCATTTTTGGTTGGATGTGGAGCACATTGAAGAAGCTTTTCAGAATGTCTTGGTAATTTTGGAGATGGTTGTCTTCTCTGTTCTCCAACAGTATGCATACCATGTTGCACCTTATAGTGGAGAAGTGGAAACAAAAATGCTGAAAAAAAGAGAGTGATTTGTCCAGAATTCTAGACCGTGGAGGGGACATGGCACAACACACGCTAGGAAATGCATTTCCATAGGTTTGCTCTATACTTTTATGTAATATGAGGTGTCTACCTATGTTAATGCGCCCTACACCCACTTTTCCTCTTTAGCTTCTTTGGTTAGATGGCCATGCTGAAGAAGATATAATAAATGTTGCTGTATTGTCTATTCTATACAATTTTGTTGATGATTACCAGAAACTTCAATGCAAAAAACTTGGCAGACTGCGAATAGGATTGTTTGAAAGCAATGTTGAGGAAAAAGTTGAAAATGGGTACTCTCTTGGAGACTTTAAGAACCTCAAAATCTTTGATTATTCAAACTAGTTCTGTGACACAATCATGGGGCACCTGGATCTTACTGATTTATCTTAATTTCAATCATTGAGCTGGTAGAACTTTCCATATGGTACTAGATTCTTAACTGTCGACTGCTTTTAAAAACCAAAATTGGCTTTGATTTCTGAGCTAATGTTTGCTGGAAACATTGTGAAGGTTTTCTAGCTGAGGTTGTTGGCGCCAATGTAAAAGCAGCTGGAAAAAGGATACTATTGGTCTTCAAGGACTTGAATGCTACTGTTTCCATAGGATTTTCAGGTGATATTAGTTTTATGGAGGGATAATTAAACTATCGGTACATCAATTTTCACTTTTTTCTCAATCGAGTATCTGAGTTTTAATTATTTTCATTCTAGTACATCAACTTTTTTAAGACTTCCAATCAAGTACCTCCATCAAAATTCTGTTAATTTTTCCGCTTTCGAGAAGGAAAATTGCAATGTTGATGCATCAACTTTCACCTTCTTTCAATTGAGAACATGGATCTTAATTTATTTATTTTTCATTTTAATATACAGATTTTTTTTATTGTACCAATCGTGTATTTCTATTAAATGAAATTGTTAATTTTTTCATTTATTTTGCAATCACATTATATCCATTTTTTGGTTAAAATAACAAGTATTTTAGTTATATTAATAATTTAGTTATTAGTTTTAATTAATCATAAAGCATATACATTTTTTTTTAAGCTCTGATGTAGAATGTAGATAGCGTGGTATTTAATTAAAAGAGTTTTCTTTTCAAAAGGATTTGTTTTAATTTAAAATATTTTGGGTGATTAAATTTAATATTATTTGGAGTGTATTTTCACTTTAAATTTCTTTGTAAAATTAGTGTTTCCCTTCATGGATTATATATTCAACACTAAGCAAGTCCTTGATATTAGAATTACAGTTGAGTCTCTTGCACCAAGTCTAGAGATACACTTTTTGGAGAAGTAAATCAGGTCCCTCCATGTTCACAAAGACAAAAATTACTCGTGGAACCCAAGAAACCTCGACTACAATGTCATCTAACACTTCCATTAAAGTTCAAAATGGCCATCAATGTGGGAGGGTTTCTTCTGAAATTTCCAAGCATTTGATGGTGTAACAAAATTCAAGTTGCTTAGTAACAATGTTAAATTAATTAACTAGTTGGTTCTTGTAATCTAGTTAAAATAGCCAAAATAGGTGTAGCTTGACATTGAAAGTCATATATATGCAAAACATCTTCTATAGAAGGTTAGAAGAGTCTCGGATGTTTAAACAAGTATTTTTATAGAAAGAGAAAGTACAATTATATTTTAGAGATATAAATTTTAAAAATATATATGTTAAAAATATTGAGAATTGTGAGACTGTGAACCATTTACCTATGTAATTCATGAGGTATTTATAGTCTATGAATTTTGTCCTTTTATTTGGGTGGAGGAGTTCAAGTGTAATTTTGTCATAATAGCATTAATGGGAAATAAATATTTTTTTACATATGTATTAATAAAAGATAAATATCTCTTATACAAATATTAATTAGATGAAAAGACAGTCGGTCATGAGAGATTTTTATACATTTAAGGGCCCGCGGAAGGTCTCAATAAAAAAATAGAAGAAAGAAAAACTTGATGTGATTCGATAATACCAACAATGCCATATGTAAAAAAAAATAATCTTTACT
>Ga0325402_1000881_pt1 | contig 22965 bp, 20 predicted proteins | sample PopdelMetagenome_22_FD_207212 | JGI IMG/M metagenome (GOLD analysis project Ga0325402, IMG submission 207212) | Populus deltoides microbial communities from Bellville, Georgia, United States - Xylem-PdKOR-R3 | ecosystem: Host-associated > Plants > Phyllosphere > Stem > Wood/Secondary xylem...
CCTCTAATCATACCCGCTTCCTGAATGAATATTTGCTTTTATTTATCAAAACGAAAGCGGACACGAGAGATTCATGCTTTAAAAAAGACAGGGATAAAGACGAGTAAAAAAAATATTTAATCCATTCGAACATGGTGGTGGGTGTGATATATTCCAATCAAAGAGAGTTTTATTCTTGGATTTATATGCAAAAACAATTTATTATACTTGTAGACTTTTTAATATGTATCTGAAACAAATATGTGATCTTTTAAGATTATTTTAATTAAATTGGTTTAATAAACACAAAATATTTTTTTTAATGGCATGTGTATTCTATTTAACATGGATTAACTATTAACAAAATTATATGAACCTTTAATGGAGATTTTGATATTTAGAAATGTGGTAATGATTGTTTTTTAAAGTGATTTTTGTTAAAAAATATCGAAATAATATATTTTTTTATTTTTAAAAATTTATTTTTTATATTAATATATCAAAACAATTTAAAAAACAAAAAAAAAAATTTTAAATAAAAAATTAAATTTTAATAAAAAATAAGTTAAAACTCATTTCTAAACATATGCGAAGAAGAGTATGAAGTGTTAAATAATATTTTTGATGTAAATGAATATGAGAATGAAACCTGATAGATCTAGATGAAAATACATTTTCTATTTCTCTTGATTTTCATTATCATTTTACTTTACACTCATGTTTATTGATGCAAATACATGTGAAGTGTGAGTTTAATTAGACCGACTACTCTTGCCATCCTATTTCTGGATAAAGATTATCCTATAAGTTTTTAAAATATTAATAAGTGATTTAACAAATTATTTTTTATGATATATATAAATAATAAAAAAATATTTTTCAAATCATTATCATGATGACATAAAATATTAAAAATAATTTATTTTTTTAAATTTATTTTTCATAAAAACTATTTAAAAAAAACTACTTTTTAGGAAAGATTAAAATTTAATAAAATAAAATAAAACATGCCCAAATAACAAGTACATCAAGCCCAATAAAACAAAGCCATCAGAAAGCTGGTCCATACCGCCCTGCTTTAACTGCGGCCCAGAATGGGGTTGCACTTAAACCCGGTATAAGAACTAAAGCATTGTCAATCACCAAACAGACCTCCTCTGCATCACCATCGATAAGTCGCAGCCACTGAAAGATATAGGCGTAGAACAGAGAATCGAAAAAGATGAGGAAGTTCGATCCATGGCCAGTTTTCTTCAGGAGAGAATGGAACCGTAACTGGCCTTTCCTTGTCGGCTTTGCCATCACTGGCACTCTTATCACCAAATTTTCTCTCAGCCTCACCGGTAACGCCTTCCCTTGCCTCTCCCTTACGATTTCAGACCTAACCTATTAATTTTTGTTTCAATTAAGCTATTTTATCGCAATCAATTAGAATTATGTGGAGCAAAATAAATATAAATGTCACGAAATCTGATTATTTGTGCTTTGGGTATAAATAACTGAAGAGTAATGTAGTATATCCGTGTTTTTGCAGAGGAGGATGCGAAGAATTCTCCATTTGTGCAGAGGCACAAAAGGTAAGCGTGTTTGAAACCCTAGATCATGATATTGCCACTTCATTTTCTTTCTTTTGCTGAAGTTTGAATAATAGATGTAGCTCCAGCGTGTGTAGATTACAACATTATTAATTGGGGCATTGTTAGTTTTGGTTTGCTAGATGCATAATTAAGGCTAGGATCAATATCGACAGTCAAGAGTGGGGATCGAATAAAAGTTTTCTTCTTTTTTTTCTACCCACACATAAAAGATTTTTCTTTTTCTTCATCTTTTTTTTTTGATAATTTGGCTGATATCCAGTCATAGTTGTTAAACCTCAAAACATTATTTTCGGTTATGTTGATTGAATCAATTCCATTGATTTTTTTTCTTTTCAACAATATAGTTCTAGAGAGTTTTCGGCTGCTTCAATGACCCAACTCCCTGATCATTTTCCAGTATTATGATGCGTGTAAAATGGTAGTAGTTTCAATTACTATTCAATGACAAAATCTTCGTTGCGCCTCTTAATAGAAAATAATCCTGTCCTGATTTATCATATCTGATCTAGCTACATTTTATTTTCTGCATGATTAAAAATGTTTTTTCCCTGTTAAAAATACATTAAGTTTATGGTTTCTGGGTTTTTTTTTTTAAAATGCAATTATGGAATGAAGATAATAAAATTATGAAAAACACTGATAAAAAAAATTGGTGCCAAGAAAATACTTCAGAAAATATGTCAGTTGCCATACATATCTGAATCCAAGCTCTTTCATTTTAGAACTCGGGAAGCAATACTTTGTTCTGTGCCAAATTCTTGTGTTGTCATGGATTTACTAGATTTGTTTACAACCTTCTTGCATGCGCACTTTTAATATATATTTATTTATTTGAAACAAAAGAAATTATTTCTGCAACTAGTCTAAAATGGGTGCTACTAATTCAGAGAACTGGGGCACTGTCCTCTTCTATTACAAGTTATGAACTGACCCCAATGACTCTATACATGAGAAAAGAAGACGAGAAATTAGTGGATCATTTCGTAACAGCTTTGTTCCAGCCTAAAGTCCTTGACCTTGCTAACATGTTTTCTTTCAGGCATTGATGCTTAACAAATCCAGTTCAAGATGAGCAGGCTTCTGGTAATTTTTTGCGCTTCCTTTGCCTCCTTCTCATATGTATAAAGAATAACCAAATCCAACAAGAAAATAGTAGTTAAAGGTGCCTTCAATCAGGCTTTTTGATAAAGTAAAAATGAAAGTTGCGTGCCTCTAGTCCCAGAAAAACAAACCTGGAACCAACCCTAGCTTCTAATAATGCTTACCGCGCCTTCGCAGGTGAATTTGGAAATTTGCTCCCCAGGTGCCAGATCAATGCTCAATCTGGAGACATTTAGCTTTGTTTGAGTTCATCCTTTTTCTTATTATTTTGAAGAATTTTTGTTTCAGTCACTTTATGGCATGGTTAAATAGACTGATTACTTCTGGAAAATTGGGCTGTGTCTAGTTGAAACGATTCATTGCATGCTACTGCTGTTAGCCGCTGCGATGTAACATGCAAGTGTGAAAATAAATGCACTTTTTGAAAATAAAACGGTTTTTAGTTTCCAAGATTGTGCCAGGGATTGACTATCCGTTCTGGAGGGTGATTGTGCACTTCTTCTTGGCTCGTAATGTTTGATTGAATGGGCTTTTGCCTTTTCACTTAATATTGGGTGCATAAATTTACTTGGGGAAGCTCGGAAATTATGCGATCCCTAGGTCGGAAAAATCCAGTTCTCGTCAGATAAGAGGAAAAGGAAAAAATCTTTTATACATGCTGTTTTCCACTTTTTTTCCCCTTCTTTCTTTTAAACCAAACAAAATTCTTTTCATTTTAACCATGACCATTACAGGTTTTTTAGGTTCAAAAGTAGTTATCATCAAATAAAAAAAGAACCGACATATCCTGCAAGTTTCAGCTGAGTCTATTTTGGTCTGAGATCCCCAACTCAATTAGCATCATCAAGAAGTCTTTAAAAAATAGAAATCACCAAGAAGTCTGGAAAATTTTCTTCCCAGATTAGTCCCAAGGAAAAACTTTAATCCTACGCGCTAGGGAACCGGATGCACGCTTGCACCCAATTTGAGTTGCTATCATTTATCAAGTCACCATGTAAAAGTCGTGGATCACCCGGAACTGTTTTATTAGTGTGCATTGTGTAGCAAACATGGGAAATTAAATTTTGTTTACAGAATCACTCAGAGCAGAAATAATTAATCAATATCTTTAGGCATGAAACATGAAGAACTAACTAGTAGCTGACTGATGCAATGAATTTTGAAAACAAGCTCGACAGTTTGAATACACATTATCAGTAACAGGAAAATAGGAGTGTCTTGTCAACCAAAAGAGTAAAAGGAAAGGAAAGGGAGGAAGAAAGCACATTCGTGGCTTAAATTCATAGTTCAAACAGAACAGCATCGTCACAATGATGGAGAAAAAGATGAAGGGAAAAGGCAATCACAGATCATATCAATCCCAAAAGATACGAGGGCACTAGCATAGATACCTTATCTTAGCAGGTGTTCATGCTTGTCTAATGAATGCATTTAAAGGATGAAATTGCAAAAGTGGCTGAGTGAGTGATCTCTCCGTTTTCTTTTTCAGTCTCCTCTTTTAATTCATCAAGTAAAGCTAGGCTCTCCACATAAGAATCAGCATAGTCACTTAGCCCTAAATTTTGCAGATCATGAATTTCGTTTCTCTGAGGATCACATGAAACCACTTCGTCACTTGGATATCTTGTCATTAATATCTCACCATTCTTCCTACAGACCATTGCCAATCCTATTCCGACTGCTTTAATCCTGAGTTTTCGGGCCCATAATTTCATTGCATCATATTTTTTCAGAGCCCATATCTCAATATACTTGGTATCGAGGTCGTTGAGAAACAAAGAGACGGAGTTATCATACACCAAAATTGCCATCCACTCATCGAGTTTGCTAGCTAAATATGGAGACAGCGTCATCTTCCCAAACGAATCATTTCTTAGATCAAAAGATAGCACAAACCTACTGCCAAACTCCTCTCTGTCTACAAGCCAATGAAGAACCCCATTCAGGAAAGCATAGTTATAAGAACTGGAACGTCCCCATAAGACTGAAGGTATGGGGTTAATGTAACCAAGAGCAGGGCTAACATCAATGGCCTTCCAAGATCTTTCTTTGACCGAGTAAACCTGACATCCAACTGGGTAGTGAGGTGTGGCAACTCTAACAAACTTGTAGTCATTACTTTGCCGATTGAAGCCAAAACCAAAAATACCGTGGAAAGGATCAGATAACCTTGGAAGTACAAGATTCAAAGATTTTCCAATTGATGGATTCCACAAAATTATGCTGTGACCATGATCTTGCGGACTATTTAAAAGACATATAACTCCATTACAAGAACCAATTATTTGGAAGTCATCATCTTCTCTTTTGGAAGGCAACTCGAACTCTGAGTCTGACCACATGTCTAAAGACTCATTATCCAAACGCAGAGAGTAAGACTGGTTGTGGTGATGAAAGAGAAGCAATGGCTTTGCCTGGGCCAAATGGATACTGATAAATTCAGCGCTAGTGATGAGAGAGTTCCAATACTTTGATACAGACCTGAATCTCACTAAACATTTGGCAGGTAATGCCATGAGAATCGTGATCAACAAATCTTCTGGAAGACCGCCATCCTTTTTCATCGTTTCTGCCACCTTTATATGTCTAACGCTATCAGGCAACTTCAACTACTATTCAAAGACTGCTTGTGGAGTTTGTAAACTGTGTGCGGGAATTTGGTGGTGTTTATTGATAAGGATTAAAGGTTTTGTGAAACAGAGAGAATCTTTGATTCTTTTCTTTGGTTTCTTGGTTTGGTGGAGGAGATGAATTGACGGAGAAAAAGTTCTCTCACTGATTGTTTTCTGTGGCGTTTTCTTGGTTTTTTTATGTTGATGGAGAGTTTGGTTTCTCGGATTGAAAAAACAAGAAGGAAAATGTGAGAGATATAGTAGGGGAGAGTAAAGGTTCAGGGAGAGAGATTTTCAGTCATTTCTCTGGTATTCAGCCGGGGCTGTTTTCTTGGTAGTTACAATTGTTTCTCGGATTAACGTAGTCTAAAATAAGGAAGTGGGAATTCCTCGTGAATACGGAATTGTAAGGCTCATGATTCTCTCACACCATATTGGCTCATCATCCATATATCAAAACTCAGACTGCCATCCAGACAGTCATAGAGATTCACAGTAAGAGAGTTGTTAGAAACTGAAATTGACATCCCTGCAATAATTCTCTTCATGTCAAAACGTTCAGGGACGGAACTGTGAGTGTTTTCTTGGTGGTTGATGTCGAGAAAGAAGGGAAAAGGTGGGAGAAACAGCAGAGAGGGTCTCAAGTCTTTTCTTTCGCTTCTTGGTGCGATCAAAAAGGTTTTGAAAGAGAGAAAGAGTCTCAAAGATTTTGTTACTTTGTCTTCTCTCGGATATTACTCACTTGATTGAGAAAGGTCCTCACTGTTTGTTGTTGATGTTAGAGAGCGTTTTGTTTCTCATTCTCAGTCTGAAACTCAGAATAAGTATTGGTTAATATTGTTACAGTTTCTTCTTCTCCTTCTTCTTCTTCTTTCTCTGGTGTAGAAATTAAGTGGGAGGCCCGGAAGACTAAATTACCCACAGACTCTAGCTAGCTATTAGTATTAACACTAAAACTGTGTTAATACAACGAAAACCGTGTTCTTGATCAATTTATATGTCAATAGAGATTCAATCTCTCCTTGAACAATAGTTCAATTGATGCAATTGAGTAAATATCAAGTAGGAAAAAAAGAAGCAGCTTGGCAATGAAGAGTATGAGGAGCAGACATGAATTGACAGTGTTTATTTACTGAGTATGCATTATCTGATCTCGTGAGACTTGCATACTGAAGAGAGCCAATCGCGTGCCTGTAAAGTTGTGGATCCTTCATAGGTTCACCGTTATGAAAACTCCGTCCTGTCACCCAGGTTACAAATATCTTCTACTTATTTCTAACTTGCTTACCGTTCAAACTAAAGTCTAAAATCACTCACAATCTTCGAGACAGAAGAAAACAACAACGGTAAAAAAACCTTGTATCATCAATGTCAGCATATCCATACAGTCTTGCGCATGATTTGAGTTGTTATCCAGTCACCAGGTAATGGCAAATTATATATAATTCTGCAGAATTTGCCAAAACTATCATCGTAGACCAAGAAATAGTTTCATCTGTCCATGCCTTGAAACCTACAATCAAGAACAATTATATACATGTGAAGAAACAATTTTCAGCTTGGATCTTACATAATTTCGCATTGGTGTGCACTCATCATCTAGATGAATGTAGCAAATACCTCCTAGCAAATTTTGTATAGAGAATGGCATAAGGACTTACAGAGCATAATAATCAGTATCTTTTGCACAAAACAGAAAGAATACCAATACTGGTAAATGCCAGATGGAATAAATTTGAAAAACATGATTCAGCAGTTGGAAATACTTATTGAGTAATAGGGAGTCTTGTTAATCCAGATAAACTTCTGCTGTTTCAAATATAACACCAATCACAAATTCTTATTTTCAAGTGTATCAAAAGCATAGTGAATACTTCGAGAGAAACAAGAGATCGAATTGCCAAAAGGTGGGAAGTGATTCGTACCTTTTGCTTCTTCTTTTTTCTCCTGAGTCGATCTCATTTGATTCATTAAGTAAACTTAGACTCTGAACAAAATATTCTACATAGTCGCATTGTTGTAGCCCTAAAATTACGACTTGCTCGAGTCTGTGGATCACATGAAACTACCTCATACGATCCATGTTTTCTCATTAATATTTCACCATTCTTCCTGAAAACCATTGACCTCGTGAATCCATCTACTTGAACCGTGTATAGTCTGTTCCATGAATTCCTCACTCCATATTCTCTCATAAACCATACGTCAACAAAACTCCGGCGGTTGTCATTCTCCTCACGATATACAAGCCAATGAAGGATGCCGTTAAAAGCAACCTGATTGCAATAACCAGAACTCTTACAACGCAAAACGGACAAAGAGTAGGGCTAAAATTAATGCGCTCCCAGTATCTTCTTTTAAGCGAGAAAACCTGAAACTCCATAGGGAATTCACGTTTAGATGAAACTTGTCTCGCAACTCTAACAACCCTATAGTCATTACTTGGTAAATCAAAGCCAAAACCCCAAGTAGCACTGTGTGGGCCGCATAACTTTGGAAGTGCTAGATTCAAATGTTTTCTAATTGATGGATTCCACAGAATAAGACTCTTAGGGCGACCTTGGTGAATATCTGAAAGACATACAACTCCATTGCAATAACCTATTATATCAAAACAATCAGCTTCACTCCGAAAGGGCAAGTTCTGGAACTGTAAGCTCCTATCTAAAGATTCATTATCGAGATGCAGAGAGTAGGATTCTTGACGATTTTGCCATCGACGAAGGAGAAGCGATGGTTTGGGTTGGGTCAAATAGGCACTGATGAAGTCTTTGTCACTGATGTGGGAGTTCCATGATTTTGATAAAGATCTGAATCTTAATAAGGATTTGATAGGTAATGCTATGAGAATATCTATCAACATATCTTCTGGAACACGATTCTTTTTCACACTTTCTGCCATCTTTTATGTCTACAATCACTTGATCAGGTAACTGCTCGCTATGAAAACTAAGACTATTGAAGGGTTCTGCGAGAAATAAAGAGTTCTGTCAAAGATTCTTTATTTTCTTGATGGTTGATGTTGAGAGAGTTCTGTCTCTCTGATTGATAAACAAGAGGGGGAAATTTGAGAGAAAAGTAGATACGGTAGTTGCTTAGGTGTTTTCTTGGTAGTTAATTCTGTTAATCAGATTAAAAAGCTAAAAGAGAAAAGTGTCAGAGAAAAACTGAGGAACCAAGCTACTAATTTTGGATTAAAATTGAGTGGTTAAAATCCTTGATCTAACTCATTCATTAACCAAGTAAATCAAACTGAAAAGCAGATGTGAAGTTTGATAATTCTTGTGAACAATTTCAAACATTTAAAATTACTCCAACAATCGTTTGGAACTGTATTTCAACAGTTGTTCTATGAATTTTGATTTTTTTTTAAAAAAATTGAGTTATTTTATTGTTTAAATATTATTTTAATATATTTTTGAATAAAAATTAATTAAAAAAACAATTGAAAATCATTTAAATATAATATTTTCAAGCAAAATATTTTTTTAGTCCTCCGTGTTTGTGAGATTTGATCATCTTATACCTCTGGCTTTTAAACTTTGTTTATCGATTCCAAAATAGACACAAGGCTGGCCAATCTATTCCACAATTAAAAAGAGATTAAATTGCAATGGCTTACAGATTAGGGATCGAACTGAACTTTGTAGGAGAATTTCCCTCGTTCTCGGACTTAGGCACTTGTTCCTATTACTATTCGGCGTCAAAACAATCCTTTCAACTAACACTGAACTGTTTCATAGAAAAGTTAAATTAAAATTCTTATATTCATAAAAGTTTCATCTCGGTCCCTTCTAAGAGTCTAGTGGCCAGCTTGGTGGGGACAGATTCATCAATTTCTTGCAATGTTTGTGTCAATTGACCACTTTTGAAATACAAGGGATATGAATACCACTTTCCACAAATATGAAGGGCCAAAAACTGTGGTTCTTTCATTTTTCTTAAGTTGAAATCAAGGAGTCCAATTACAAATAAATTTGACTTAGGGAAAAAATCGAATTATTTGAAACGATAGGGACTTAAATCTGTAAAATGGTTCGGAGGGTATGTTGCTGCCTTCCCCTGTCCCTGTAAGGATGCGCCACTGCAGATAACCTTGTTGTTCTTTGCAATAGAATACTAAGAAAGATTGAAACTTTATTGTATTTTTTTGCAGTTAGAAGATAAAGAGAAATGGCAGCTAGAGTCAACTACTCTGTACAAAACACACTCTGTCTCCTAAACCCTTTAAACTATTCCATCAATGCAAAAACAACCCATTTCAAGACCGGTATTAATTTCTCTAAAAATCTCATGTTTCCTCGTAAATTAAGGAGACCCACGTTTTGCACTTGTGCAATTAGCAATAATGATTTGCAAAGTAGTGAAGCAGCTGAGACTTTTGTCCTTACAACTCCACTTTATTACGTTAATGCACCTCCTCATATGGGGAGTGCTTACACCACTATTGCTGCTGATGCCATTGCTCGATTTCAGGTTTGATTTCATGTTTTATGCAGTTTTTTTTTTAATGGGATTTAGTGAAATTTTTCTTTCTAATATTTTTTAGCTATAAAGTTTGATTCTTTATGCTCATGGTTGCGTTAGATTGCCCCTGATTATTAAGATGCCCAATTGAATTCATTAAAAGAAGTTTCATTGTTGGGGTTTTGACAGATGTTATTATCTCTTTTCTATCCGGATTTTTATAAAGTTGGTTTAGTAGATTGTAGGAAAGGGCTGATTATTTCTGCTTATATAAATGGCAGAGGCTTTTAGGAAAGAAAGTTATATTTGTAACTGGAACGGATGAGCACGGGGAGAAGATAGCTGCTTCTGCTGCTGCTGCTGGTTCCACACCGAGTGAGCATTGTGATGTCATATCTCAAGCTTACAAGACACTTTGGAAAGATGTAAGCTTTTTCGACTAGGATGATTTGCTCCTTCAATTTAGTAATTTGATCATTGTGAATGTTCTAATGGTTGCGAGTTTGTGCCTTTTCTGGTTTGCAGTTAGAGATCACTCATGATAAGTTCATTCGGACAACTGATCCTAAGCATGAAGGAATAGTAAAAGAATTTTATTCGAGGGTTCTTGCCAAGGGTGACATTTACCGAGCTGACTATGAGGGATTGTACTGTGTCAACTGTGAGGAGTATAAGGTAGTGCCTTTGCGTTTCTATCTATTCTCTGATGTTGTATTGTGGTCGAATGATAACATTAGCATTGTAAATTCTACAGGACGAGAAGGAGCTACTTGATAACAACTGTTGTCCTACACACCTCAAGCCATGCATTGAGCGGAAGGAGGATAATTACTTCTTTGCCCTATCGAAGTACCAAAAACAATTAGAAGAAAATTTGACACAGAATCCGAAATTTGTGCAGCCACCATTTCGTTTGAATGAGGTTAGAAACAAAGCAGTTTCTTTTTTTCTCTTGCTTCACATGATTTAGATTTATGCTGCATTACTATAAATACTGTAAAAACTTTTTTCTTAAAAAAAAGGAGCTGATGAAATTGTTGTATATTCTCATGTCATGTGAATGTCAAATAGTGATATGTAATCTATCAATTTTTTGCTGGGGAATGGAAAGAAAAAGCTGATTCCTGTTGAAGCTAACCCACAAGGAATACTGTTTCAAGAGTTCTCTGGCCTGATTGCTAGGAACAGTTATATTCATGGTGTGCCAAGTTCAATTCTTTAAGATGTGTTTTTTTATCTTTCGGTTGAAGTTTTCTGGACATTGATCTGAAAGCAAATCCAATATTTGGTTATTGCAGTCTAATGTTCATATGGTGCTTCTGCCAGTTATTGGTGCACCTGTTCATGTTATCAATACACCGGGAATCTAGTAGTTCCACAAGAACCTGACTGTCTTTTAGTTTGTGATTTAATTTCTTATATTGTGTTAGAACCTAAAAGTAATTTCTTCTGCCAGGCAGTTTGTTGTTTAAGCCGTCTGAAATTCCATTAACTCGGTGTTTACATAAATTTTACCCTGTGCATGACACTCTTCCAAATTCTCATTGTTGCTAGTTGCTACCAATACTTTCAGGTACAAAGTTGGATCAAAAGTGGTTTGAAAGATTTTTCAATTTCTCGTGCATCAGTGGATTGGGGCATTCCTGTTCCTAATGACAATAAGCAGACTATATATGTTTGGTTTGATGCTTTACTTGGGTAAAGTTTTAGTATTCACCCTGATTTGTGTTCTTTCTCTGATTTCTTGTTGGATGATCTTATAAGTATGCTTCATGTATGCCTTCTTCTTTGTTATTACTTATTGACTGCAAAAGTTGGAGAGTATCAATTACCTTGTTTCTGCCTGTTTTCTGTTTGACTGAATTTTACCTTTTATTGACCAGCTATATATCAGCTCTATCAGCGGAAAATGAGCAACCAGATTTACAAACTGCTGTTTCTTCTGGCTGGCCGGCTTCACTACATTTGATTGGCAAGGTTTGACTACTTTTTCTGCTCTTGATGTTTTTTTTTATCTATAAACTTTATCAAACTTTTGCCTTGTTCCCTAAGTGAAATTAGCATTGAAACTGTCATAGCTAACAAAATTCCATATATTATTATATTTACTTGGTATCATTTCTTTCCTATCTCCATCCTTCTGGACTGCGTCATGATTATACTATGGTTTATGATTCTTATGTTTTTATTTGGACTGATAAATAAACAATTCCTATTAATCCTTGCACATGTTGTACATTTATGCAGAGTTGATTTGTTGTCCAAATACTAAATTATAGATAAAAACATAAGAACTGTATGAGCAAGAAAGAAGGGATTTTACTTATTATTTATTTAAAGCTCTGAAATACTAAATTGAAAATAAATAAATAAATAAATAAAATACCCTCTTTACTTCCCGCATCAGCTATCATTTATGAATGCTTAGCAATTTTTGTGTTAAGTTAGCATCTATGAGCATCTAACAATATTGTTTTTTTTTTTTTCTGACTGGTGGGTCAGGGGTATGAGAATTTACATCTTAGCATTGACAAGAAATGTTAATAAAATTGGCAGTTCTTGGCTTTCGAAAGGTTGAATTTTGAAATAATAATAAGTACTACAATTTTAATACAAGTTGAATTCTTTTGCAAGTAGATTAATAGGCTTGTTCATATCCTATTCCTACTGAAGTTTCTTGTAACATCGAATAAGAATCCATTTTCTTGTTTTACTTTCGTGTATGCCTCTATCCAGAGATTTTCCCTGCTTATTTTGTTTTCTCCCTTAATTCTTGCTTTCTTTGTTATTAGGTGATTATTGCTTTTATGCTTTTATTAACTTGTTACATTATTCATTGATCCCAAATGGTTGATTTCTTTCTCCAGATATATCTCTGCAGACTTCAGTTGATATCAATGCTATTCCTCTCATGATTCTGTTAATCTTCTGTAGGACATTTTACGTTTTCATGCAGTTTATTGGCCAGCTATGCTAATGTCTGCTGGAGTAGACCTTCCTAAGAAGGTCTTTGGGCATGGATTTTTGACAAAGGTATTAATGTCGAAACCTAGTATACTGCATTGTTTTATTTAAACTTCTTTGTATGGTTTGCTTTGTTTGCTAGACCTTCCTAATAACTTCTACCGCTGTGGTGGACTTAAGGCTTGAGAACACCACTTCATACAAAATCTCTGAATGGTTACCTTACCTCCTAAGAATCCATACAGCAGGATAATAGCAGGGTAATGACCTTCCAACTTAAACAGACAGTGCTGGGCCCTTTTTCTCCACCGTTATGATGTAAACTATATCTATTTAGGGCCTGGGCAATGTTTGAGTTCTTTCTCTCTCTTTTTTCCTTTCTTTCCACAAGTTAGCTGCTTGATCTCTTTTAGAATTTGCTTCTCTGTATTGAATTGATGTGAAGACATACCAAAGTGAAATTGTGGACCTTTGGAATTAATTTCAATAGATGATGTGTGGGAATAATGTGGGGATCTTGCTGGAAATCATGATCTATGAAAGGTAGAAGATTGGGTAGTGGAAGTTACAGGAGGGTGGTCGTACATTGTAGATGTTAATCTAAATATAGATTGAGATACCAGTGCTTTAAGTCTGGATATCATATTGGGTGGCAGAGTAAAGCTATTTCAATCCATCTTATTAAGTGTTAAATGCTAACCAGCATATAAGGTAGCACTCGGGCCTTCACTCTGGAAGTAAATGAGGTTGGCTGGCTCTAGGATGAGTTCTTTAACAAGAAAATATCAACAAAATTAATGATGGATGATCTAGTACTAGTAATTTTGACATTTTTTATAGAGGAAATTTACATATCCACAAAGAGAAAGAGAGAAAAGGAAATGTTCTTCATTTTCTTAGCTGATTCTCTCTCATGTATTAGAAATGCCTTGAAATTTGAAGTTATGTCAATGTATATTTTTGGATGTAAAATATGATTCTGGCTTTAGTACAGTGTTGCCTGAGTGAGCTGAGCCAGTCATTAGTTTGTTTTTCCTTACATCTAATTTTATTTCATGCAGCAATGCTTTTTATTTTGAAAATTATAGGATGGTATGAAGATGGGGAAGTCACTGGGGAATACGCTTGAACCAAATGAGTTGGTTCATAACTTTGGGTCAGATGCGGTTAGGTATTTCTTCCTTAGAGAGGTGGAATTTGGTAGTGATGGGGACTATTCAGAAGAACGTTTCATCAATATTGTCAATGCACATCTCGCAAATACCATAGGTATTTCTAGTTTGAATATTTATAACTTTATTCTAGCCTTTGTGATTTTGCCAAGTGCATGGTTTTGTTCCATTTTAAAAAGGTGCGTGTGGTCTTAACTCATTCTATACAGGAAACCTTCTTAATCGCACACTTGGACTTCTTAAAAAGAACTGCCAATCAACGTTGGTGGTTGATTCAGCTGTTGCGGCTGAAGGAAATGCATTGAAGGACACCATTGAGAAATTGGTAAGGCTGCATGAAATTTGTGATATTAATGTAGTCTGCATGTTAGATGACCTCTTGCTTTTCCAATGTAAATGGTAGAGTTTGATTGTGCTTCTAACATAACCTCACCAGGAACCTTGATTGCAGCTTAGCAATATGGTGAAATTTTTAATGCCATCTCAATTTCTCATTCTAGGACTGTTAGTGTAAACCTTGATTGCAGCATAATTTCAGCCAACTCTAGATGCTGTAATAAAGATGCATCAAGCTTGCGGGACTTTAATAGACCATGATGATATTTGCGAGCAGTCAATGAATATCAATTAGTTGATAGCAAATTTAAGAATAGTGGATCTGTATAAACCCTGCTTCCAAAAATGTGCTTAGATATTAATTATCAATATATTTTTTGTATCTAAAAGCACTTCAGACATTCATTTTGAGTGTTAAGAGGTTCCCATTCAATGGCATAGGTAGAGTTCTTGGTTGTTTCTATCATAGTAATCTATGATTTTTCCACACTAGCTAGTTTTATTACTTGTACCTTAGGATTCTCTCTGGAAACTCACTCTCCCTGACTGTTGCTGCACAATCCTAATTCACTTTACAACAATTCTTTTAATCTGATCCAAATAGTTGCTTTTGCAGGTTGAAAAGGCTCGAATTCATTATGAAAATCTCTCACTATCGTCGGCTTGCGAGGCTGTACTAGAGATTGGTAATGCCGGGAATGCCTACATGGATGAGAATGCACCTTGGACCCGTTTCAAGCAAGGGGGTGCTGCTTCTGAAGCTGCTGCAAAGGTTTCGCATGTTAAATTTTTTTTCTTTCAAAAACATCTTCAGCGTAATTTGGTCTGGCCATCATTTGAAAAAAAAGAAGAAGTTACCCAATTTTTTAGAGAAGAAATATTTCAGTCTTGAATGTCCCGACTTTCTAGTTACATGTTCTAACGTAAGACAATGGGTTAACCTGTTGTTCCAGATAATTCTATTTACCAGCATTCAATGGTATGAAACAAGGTAATCATGGCTTGTCAACTTAATGACCTAGATATGTTTTTAACTGTTGCTTTCTTTGTGGTTGTTATGGTTCAGGATCTTGTAATTATATTGGAAGCAATGAGGATCGTAGCAATTGCTTTATCCCCTGTTGCCCCAAGTTTCTGTTGGAGAATATATGAACAGCTTGGCTACTCGAAGGACCATTTTAACACAGTCACCTGGGTCTCTCTCTCTTCACAAACACACACACACACACTTGCATACAATCTCATTGTATGCACGTACGTCAACTAGTTGAGTTACTAATTTATCCTATGGTTTTGCATTGTAGAGCGGGACAAAGTGGGGTGGCCTGAAGGGTGGTCAGGTCATGGCTCAACCTAAACCAGTTTTTGCAAGGATTGAGAATAAAACAGAACTGGAAGACGAAGCAGCAACTAAGAAGCCTGTGAAAAGCAAGCAGAAAAAACCTCAGGCTCAAGTAGCTGCAGAAGCTTAGAAATCTCATTTCAAATCTTATTAATTGAAAGCCATGTCACTCGGTAGTTGGTACGCTGTCATACTATACATAGCCAATCTTGTTGGATTTTCAAAAATGGCAGCAGAAGTTACACAGATGCTAGAAAGAAATTTGCCCTGTAAATGAACTTTCATCCGTTGCTCTTTTATCATGCACTTCTTAATTAACAGCCACGGAGTCTCTGGTTTCCTTATTATATTTTGTTAATATTAGTTGATGGCTTCAAAGTTTAATTTATACATTTATAGGTGATTGGGAAACCAAATTAACAATATTCTCTACATATAGTAAGAGATTTTTCAAGATTATATCGTATCACATGATTTTAAACTCACATCACAGAAAATATTCCATTGATAAACTTATTCCCCGAGGGATTTTAACTCGCAAGATCCTATCTTAAATGTTATATCCATATCTTTAATGGGAATTGCGCATATCTAAAAAAAAATGTCATATTGAGCAGACAGACATCCATATCAATCCCATCCATCCATCCATAACTCTCTTTGGAAATAAAATAAAAGGGAAAAAGAAAAGGAAATGGAAAATAAAATAAAAAGAGCTTATGCTGCACCCATCCCATGCATCCACAATTTTTTTTTTTTTTTTGAGAAGTAAAGCTTCCAATCTCTCTAGGAAACAACAAGAGCAGATCATTCTTTTTAGATGATGTCTCATCTGAACCAATTTTCGGGATAGATACGGCATGCACTTGTTTCCGCTCAGTGCGCTCGCTGAACAACTCCAGCAAACAACTTATGCTCCCTGCAATAAGCCTTGACAGCTTAACTTTTTGTAAACCTCAACACAAGTAGAGGTCTTCCGAGAGCAATGCCTGAAGCTGCTTGCAGGCTTGATGTGCGATCCGCAGCACCGGGGAGCCATCTTCATGACCAGAGATGGAAAGGATATCATCATCATCTTTGTGTGAAATGCTATGAACAACAACCATTTGAGCCATCTTTGGAGGATGTAAATTCCTGATGAACATCTTGGGCCATAGTGTAACCATGCTAACTTGACCAGCTTCTCTTGCCTGCTATTTGTATTTTGTTAATTAGTTTATAGTGACAAAGTCTGGTTTATATACCTGTACTTGGCTGGGAAATCAGAATCTCCTTGTTCCAGGCTGTGATTTATTCTATTAAGGCATCTTTATTCTCTGTATTTACTGTTGTAACTGTTCTTCATGCGCAATCTGTTCTGTTGATCTGCCATAATTAAGCTCCGTGGCATCCTTCTGTATTGCCATCTCCACGAAAGAAAGTTGCCCGACTCCAACAAATAAACAATAATAAAAAAAAAACGGTAGCTGGGAATTCAAATTGACAACATTATTTACTGTAGAAGATATTTTACTAAGAATTAAGAGATTTTTCAAGATTAATTGCTATGATCTCTACAATCTCGTGAATTTAATTACACTGGTATCATAGAAGATATTTTATTCATTAAATTTTTTTATTAAGGATTATAAAAAGGTGTTTGGGAATATGGTAGTGATTATTTTTTAAAGTATTTTTTTACCTGAACATATATCAAAATAATATATTTTTTTATTTTTAAAATTTATTTTTTACATTAGCATATCAAAACGATTCAATAAGATAGAAAAATTAATTTTCATATTTAAATGGCATTCAAAATTTTTATTAAAAAATTAAATTTTTTAAAAATACAATTTCAACTGTATTTTCAAATAATCCAAAAGTTTTAATTTGTAAATAATGGAAGTATACCTTCTTTTCTTAAACTTTTTTCCAGAGATAATCGTAGCTGCAATGTAATATTTTTAATTTTTATAGATTCTGTATATATTGAATTGGGAATTGGACGAATTGATATATATTTTTTTTTTACAATAACAATTGGTTAGGCTGGACTCAACTTGTAGGCTAGGACAAGCTGATTATTAGTCTATACTGACGTGCAAGATCAGTCGGGTGCGCGCGCGCGCGGGTCTATATATTATTATTATTATTTTTATTATTTTCAAGGTTAGAAAATCAGTTTCATTTGCAGGAGTCCAAAGCCAAAAATTGACACGTCACTGAACAATGTGAGAATGAACTGCCACTAGAAGCTAACGATGTAGACTGTCAGGGCAGTTAGAGAATACGGATCTGGGCTCGAGACGAAACATGAACTAAAAAGCATTTTTATTTTTACATTTTAAAAAACATTTTTCAAAAAAATTAAAAATTTTGTATTTTTTAAAATTAAAATTTTTTATTTTTAGATATTTTGATATGTTTATGTTAAAAAAAACATTAATTTTAATATATTTTCGTATAAAATATTTTTAAAAAATAAATGTTGCCTCAACAGGCTCAAGTGGGCAAGACTAGCTGTGGAGGAAGCTATGAAAATGCATGGCAATCCGTTCCACCGTCACCTTGTCTTTTCATTCTTATATATATTCATTCCAGAATAGCTAGAAATGCAGTAAGCACTTGGAAAGCAAATAGCAGAACTATAAACTCAAGAGGGCAAAAATAATTTCCTTGTATTATGCCATAATCCTTCACACTGCAACAGGAGTTGATAAGTTCCACACATCATGCGATTGGCTCCTTCCAATTATAAAAATTCCAACTATTTATTCAAAATCATAATATAATAGGATAAAAAGAAAAATGAGACCCCGGGGGGGTAAGGGAACCCAGAAGCTGAGCATGAATAACCGCTACAGACAAATTCACTTGGTTCAGTTCTTTCTGGGAACTCCAAGCCTCTGTCGGAAATCTTCCTCCATGAGAGGAAGACCATCGCGCAGCTTGATCTTTGGTTCCCAGCCTAACAATTCTTTTGCTTTTGTGATGTCTGGCTTCCTCTGACGAGGATCATCTGGTGTGTTCTCCACTGATATGATCTTTACTTCAGGATTGATAAGCTGGCAACGAACATGACAAGGTTAATCAAAGAGCCAAATTTATGTATGAAAAGTTTGATTTGAATAAATTGTTTATTTTTTTTGTTTTCAACTCATAGCCAGTAAACCCCACACGTGGAAAATACAACTGGCCATGATAAGGACTAAGAAGCAATGTGCCACAAAAAGAAAGAAGACTAAGCCAGATTCACATCCAGGAGGAGATGCAGACAAATTGAAACTAACCTCCTTAACATTCTCCGCAAGCTCGATCATGGTGAATTCACCTGAAAAATCAAGCATTGGATTAATATGGGAAGCAGTTTCCATTTTTTTCATGAAATGCGTCATTTAAGAACACCAAGTGATTTGTTACAGAGCTTGAGGAATAACCTGGATTTCCAATATTGATGGGCCCAGTGTTCTCTCCTTCCATTAGTCGGATAAGGCCATCAACCTTCAAATATTTGATAATAAAGAATTTAGGGGAATACTAATATTAAGACCCAATCAAGACAACTTAAATCGTCTACCATCATTTAAAGCACTGGACAATTTCTTGCCTACCATGTCAGACACGTAACAGAAACTCCGGGTTTGGGTTCCAGGTGCTTGAACAGTCAAAGGTTCGTTACTGCATAAATTCACAGAGCAATTGGCATTTAGTTGTAAAGCTGCAACAAGAATATAATTACCAACAGGCTTAACCGTTTCAAACAACTACAGGAGCTGTTGTTTTAACATCTTACCGGATGGCTTGGGCTATGAAATTGCTGACAACACGACCATCATCAATGTTCATTCTGGGTCCATAAGTGTTGAAAATTCTGGCAATTCTTATCTCTGCAGAGGAACAAATTTTATTTTAGATATTTTAGACATGGGAAAATCAAAAAACAAAGAGCGTACTTCAAAAGCTATATACCTATCCCATGCTGCCTATGATAATCAAACATCAAAGTTTCAGCCACTCTCTTTCCTTCATCATAGCAGCTTCTGACTCCTGCAAAATTTTACCAACACATCGGCAAAAGTTAATGTACAATTTGCATTTTTCAAATAGAGAATGACAACAAAAATATTTTCCATGTAGTAAAATTCCAGACACTAAAGCTCTCCTGAAATTTAGTATATATGGCATCTTCAATCAAATAAACAGCTGGAAGAGAAGATTTCACATGTTAAATGCTAAGAGCTCATCCCCTACCCCATACTAAGTTGCATGCTAAGATTTTATAAAAAGAAGGTTACGAAGTTGCATGGAAAACCTTTAAAGAGAATTATTTCACATATTATAAGTTAATAGAAATCTAAGAACAGTTAAACGCACCAATTGGGTTGACATTTCCCCAGTAGCTTTCATTCTGAGGATGGATGAGTGGATCTCCATAGACCTCAGAAGTTGAAGTAAGCAAAATCCTGTTTGTCAATTATTGAAGCATCAGTAACAGGGGATCATACATTATGAATAATTATTAACTAAGAGATAGCATAGTAGTCTCAAACCTTGCCCCAACTCGCTTGGCAAGTCCCAACATATTCAATGTCCCGATCACATTTGTCTTTATGGTCTGTCATGCGTAGCAATTTTACAGGTCAAATGGCAATGCAACGGTCAAAATCAGGGTAGCTCACAGTTAGAAGAACTTAAAAGAACTGCTTTCACTAGAGAGGGAGGGAGGAGAGGAAAACATATATAGAAAGGGAAAGGACAATGATATACACATGCATACCTTTACAGGATTGTATTTGTAGAAGATTGGAGAAGCAGGGCAAGCAAGGTGATAAATTTGATCAACCTCAACTAGCAATGGCTCAGTGACATCTGCACAAAAATAAAGCATCATCAACACGGCCCTCAATTAATGGACAACAGAGAAAGTAAGACATTATCAACATGCGTTGGCTTTGAACTGCTGGACGCATAAGTCAAAATCAGCGGTACCATGACGAATGAGCTCAAATCTTGGATGACCAATCCATTTCTTTAGGTTGTCCTTTGAGCCAGTGAAATAATTATCCGCCACGATAACCTAAGAGGCATAATAAACATTATTAGAATAGACCAACCATGAAATTCAAATGTTTATTTACAAAAAAAATTTACATTCTACGCATGAGTGGAAATGCTTTCCTTCTGTATTGGCTGAGAAACTGTATTTTCTTATTAAAGCAAAACACCCGTAGCAGATGATAAAAGCCTGTCAATCTTCAGATGATTTTGAAACAAAATGTGCTCACCTCATTCTTTTCATTTTCCATCAACCTGTCCACCAGGTGGGAGCCGATAAATCCAGCTCCTCCAGTTATCAAAATCCTCATATTAGACTGCCAACAAAAGGAAAAAGAAAATAACGAAGAATCATATCAAAAATATTTATTTCTGATAATACTACCAAACAATCACCCTCGAGCATAACCAAAAACAATCTCAAATAAGATCAGGTGCTAATGCATAAGTACACGATCTGTAAAACAGAAATCATCTCATCAAACGTGATCTGGCAGTGGCAAGCATTTTCTCAGAATCAACTAAATAGCACTCAATTTTGCTATCACAACTTCTTTTTCTTTCTCACAATCCAAAACTCAATGCAACAAGAGGAGTTACATTGCTACCCAAAAAGACTGGAACTAGAGGGGGGGGGGGGAGTAAATCGCAAATTGGGTATCAATATGTAGGTTGAAAAAGATTTATCACGATTTGTGTCATTCAGGATCATGGATCGTACCAAACAGGAAGGAAAAAAAAGAGAGGTAACGCCAATTAAAAATGAAAAAAGAACTGCCAAATAGTTATACCTGAAAGAACTTAGAAAATCTTAAAGGGGATGGAGTTGGTGGAGCTTTTGCTGCAGAATTGTGATCTCCATTCGATGCTTCCTTAGACATTCTTGTCCAATTTCTGAAAATCATGAAAATTAATTAAAAAAAAATCAATCCACCATAAATTGTATAAACAACCCAGAAACAAAACATTGCATAATCCTCACATTCATAAATAACCCACAAATCAAAAACCTTAAATCAAACCAGCCAACAAGTTTCAATTAAAAACATGATAATAAATCCAGTTCACCTGAGTGGTGTGAAAAAATAGAGTCAAAATCTCAAACTTTTTTCGCTGCGAGTCATGAAACTCAAAGACTACAGCTTTATATAAAGAACTCGATTGTAACCAAATTAGATTAAAAAATAGATGGTTAACAACTAATCATGATAATAAACACACCAACAAACAACACCAGCTAGTGAGAGAGAAAAAGAGGGACGCATAAATTAAATGAGACTTCAAAAACACGAAATGTACAATGCTTCAAATCAACGAAAAACCATACCCCACCAGTTATTGAAAAAATTAAAAACAAAACTTCAGATCTGAATCTCAAAATCTCTCAATCCCATGACCATTATTTTTTCTCCAGACAACCAAAAATCCCTATAAAAACGAATGGAAATTGAGATTTAATTACCACGTAGACTTTTGCTGCTGAAATAAATTGAGGGAAAAAAATATTTTGTTGTAGTATTTTGAAGGGATTTAAGGACAGCGGATGATGAGAGACAGGGCATGTACTTATATAGTGTTCAAGGTTAGATTGAAATTTCGAGGAAGCGTAATTCGCGGTCGTTACTGGCCAGAGAGAAGGAGAACATGTTCTGTTACAATCGAAAGACTTTACTGTCCAATGACAGTAATGGTAACGACACGTCAGACCGAGTTTTCTTTTATTTTGACTACATCTGTTGTTGTACTCAACTTGTACATGGGGTAACTATGAGTACACTATTTATTTCTCTTTTCGACATTTAATCCATATTTATTATTTAATAAAAAAAAAATATTTATTCAACACATGCATTATGTTAATACTAAAAAGGTTTATATTGTATCATATTCAAAATATAAATATATTAGACTGGGTTTTGAGTCATATTTGATAATATTTATTTCAAATTAAATATCCTAATATATACAATATTTATTTTCCATGAAGCAATACAACTGTTTAAAAAAGAATATTCATTCAAGTTAGTTGAGATGATATTATCAAATTCAAATTAAATTGTAATCCCTGGGCGACGGGGTCTGGCCAGGTAAGGTAGCGTCTACAGTGTGCGTGTGGTCACACAAGTGTTGACATTTCCTTGTGAGCTACCGGCATCGTGCATGGTTCAATTTCTTATCTCAAAAAAATAAACAAGCTTGAAGCTCCTTCTTTATCACTCTTTCTCCCTTCTATTTACTCTCTAGGAACCTGTAGATGATTGCAGAGTTCAAGATCGATCTTTGTTTACTGTGCAAGGTGAGTGAGGAGTTGGATTTCCCAAGGATCTGATCTCCTTTGAATTCTCTCCGATCTCCCA
>Ga0325402_1000884_pt1 | contig 22951 bp, 14 predicted proteins | sample PopdelMetagenome_22_FD_207212 | JGI IMG/M metagenome (GOLD analysis project Ga0325402, IMG submission 207212) | Populus deltoides microbial communities from Bellville, Georgia, United States - Xylem-PdKOR-R3 | ecosystem: Host-associated > Plants > Phyllosphere > Stem > Wood/Secondary xylem...
GCTAGGCTGTCAGAACGTAGAGTAGATAGGATGGACAATTGGTCAGATATTCTAATGGATCGTACATGGACGATCGATAGTTGAAGTCGGCAGCTCTCCTAGGGTTCCCTCATCTGGGATCCCTGTGGGAGAGGATCAAGTTGGCGAGTATTTGATCGAATATTTCATATGTAATTAATTTCTTTTGGGGAGGTATTCATGTGCAATTGAAGCAGTAGTATTTATTATTTCATCTTATAAAAAGAAATCATTTATGGTTGATAAAGAATAGCTTTGGGAGTTTTAATACCATCAACTGCCCAATGAATGGCCTTAGAAAAATAAATCATGAATGGTTCGGTCGGTCATGTGGAGATAGAGTGACCGCATGAGTACTGGCTGACAAGGCAAAGAAATAACTGCTGTCTGTTGATAATTAAATATTTCTCTCACTAAAGCTGCTCACATTTTCAGTTCGTTTTTCACATTTGAGGTGCTTTGTTAAACCTGGGCATGAAAGAAAAAGAATTTGAGAATTAGGTTAAAATACCTGGTTACATCGCTAGTAGGTTCAAGGTGGATTTGTACGGATCCATATCGATAATATTTATTATATTACCAGTGCGCCTATATATTCTGCATGTGTTTTTCTAATTCACTTGTCTTCCCCTGATATTTCTCCTTACTTTCCACGTTATAGTTTATCTCTCTCTTTCTCTCTCGGTTGGTCTGAGATATGGTTAAGTCTCAATGCTTTGAGAAGGTGGGACTGAAGAAAGGGCCATGGACTCCTGAAGAAGACCAGAAGCTTTTGGCTTACATCGAAGAGCATGGGCATGGAAGCTGGCGAGCCTTGCCAGCCAAAGCTGGTGATTTACATCAACAAACCCTTTATTTACTCCCAATTATTTATTCACTTGGTGCCCTAGTCTTTATTAAACGATCATAGCTTGATTGTTATCCCTTCCTTTTGTTTTTTGGTGTGTGTATATATATATATATATAGGACTTCGAAGATGCGGGAAGAGCTGTAGACTCAGGTGGACCAACTACCTTCGGCCAGATATCAAGAGAGGAAAGTTTAATTTGCAGGAAGAACAATCAATCATTCAGCTTCATGCTCTTCTTGGAAACAGGTGAGATGGTAGTTCCTCGCGGTGATATATAGGATCTCCAAATTGACGGTCACACTCTCATCATGTGTGGTCTCATGGTTTCCACTTTGGTATTATTATTCCTTTGATGATCTTTGGTCTTCGGATTTTGTGTCTATCTTGGAAAGCTATTATGTACGTTTGTTTTTATATTTTAAAAATATTTTTAAAAAAAATTATTTTTTTTATTTTTTATTTCAAATTAATATTTTATTTTTATTTTTTTCAAATCATTTTAATATACTAATATAAAAAATAATTTTTTAAAACTAAAAAAATATTATTTTAATATATTTTAAAAATAAAAAAATAAAAAATAAATCACAACTACATTTTTAAATACTATGATATCCTGAGACTTGATATAAAGTTAAGCTCTCAGTCAGTTATTGATGTTGTTGCTATCATAGAAATCACTACGTACCAAGTACAAACTCTAGGTATTGCAATCAATGCTCGCATTGCTTTAGACACGGACACATTCATGATGCTTTGTACGTAAAGATGACCGTCTTGTTTTATACAGGTGGTCAGCCATTGCTACTCACTTGCCGAAAAGAACCGATAACGAGATCAAGAATTACTGGAACACACATCTTAAGAAAAGATTAGACAAAATGGGCATTGATCCTGTGACACACAAGCCAAAAGCTGATTCTTTCGGCTCAGGAAGTGGCCATTCCAAGGGCGCTGCCACTTTAAGCCACATGGCTCAATGGGAGAGGGCTAGACTAGAGGCCGAAGCCAGATTGGTCCGTGAGTCAAAGTTAAGTGTACCTAATCCTCCCAAAAACCTACTAGGCTCTGCAGTTTCAGCTCAAGTCTCCAACAAAGGTAGTGCAACTCCAATAGCAAGACCACAGTGTCTTGATGTACTCAAAGCATGGCAAGGGGTCGTTTTCAGCATGTTCTCGGTAGGCAGCAGTGACTCTCTCGAGTCTCCAACATCCACATTGAATTTCTCAGAAAATGCATTAGCCATCCCACTCATTGGAGTTCAGAAAAATCCAACCACCACACTAGCTTTTGCCACAAATAATGCTACATGCAACAGAGGGACTACGGCCAGTGAATTTGATAGGGGAAACCAGTTGGAGTGCTTTGAGAAACTGAAAGAACCAGCACAAGTGAAACGAAATTTGGACAGTTCAATGGCAATTCATGATATAAGCCCGTATGCCGGCGAACATAATGCGTGGTTTGTTGACTCTTCAGCGAATGAAAACGCACCTATGGGGAATATCATTGATGGATTTTCGGAAATTTTAGTGTGTAATTCTCTGGACCACAACCCGACGTGTTATGGAGAGAATATTAATGATAACTATGCTGGTAATCTTGAAGATAATTATTGGAATAGCTTACTCAATCTGGTCGATGCTTCTCCAACTGGCGGGTCATCTGTATTTTGATCATCTACACTATAGCTACTTCTACATAGTTCTAGTACTATAAAGAAAGGAGAGGAAAAAGGAGGCTAATTGTACGGTTTGACTGAGGGACTCGTAATGGTTAATGTCATTGCATCAAGTGTAACATTAGATCTTTATAAATAAAGGTTCTTTAGATGTTCTGTCTGTTAATTTGAATGCTGCTAGGGATTGAAACTAATTAAGTGTGGTCATATATATATATATTACTTGATCAAGGATCTCTGTCGCCAATTTCTTTGTGGGTTCCAAATTTTGTCATAAAATATTGCACAGTTTTTGAGGGCAGGATTTTTGTGTAAAGGTTGCCTAGCTGACTATTTCGCTGATATATATATATATATATATATAGAGGTCGCATCATCTTTTATTTAAACAATGCTACCCCCACTTTTAGCTCCTTCCTCGAGGATCGGAAGATGAAATTACGGATTATAATAGGTTTTATATTCTATTTATTATTTATCGAGTAAAAAAATTAAATATTTATAAATTATTTATTGATATTCTAGTATTTATTATTTGATTATTATTCAATAAAAAATAAAATAATTAGTATATATAGTTGAAGTATGTATGTATGTATATACATGTTTTAATTATGTCAATATTAAGATATGTATATATCATATTATATTTTAAAAAAATCTAAATACTCTATAAATATATCTATATAATATACAAATGTATTTATATAATATAGATATATATATTTTAGGTAAGGTCTGGGCGGGTTTTATGTCGAGTTTGACAATATCTATATTGTATCCATTTTTATTCAAGTAATGTAATTATCTTAAAAAAATACTCATCCATTTAGGCCGGGTTGGGTCAATATCCATCGAGTTTATATTAAATTACTCTCTAGATGTAATAGCTAGTTTTTATCTTTCCTATATATATGTCTTGACGTGTACGACGTCGAATGACAGAACTGCCTCTTGAAATTAAAATGGAGGGTTTTGAATTTAATCATAAAGTTATTATTATAGGGTTCAGGAGTTGACATCCAATATTATGGTCACTAAAAAACCTAATGGTCTGCTAGAGATTTGGGTAAGAAAACTAGTTGTGCGGGGGGGAAACGCATCACCCCTAGCACACCCCACCTAAGGTAAGCTGCGTCGTTGATTGATTGTTTTTCTAAGTCATATTTTTATCCATTGTTCTCATCTAAGGTTCAAGATAGATCTTCTTTTATGAGAAAGTCTTTATCTTATTGGATTAAATTCTAACCATTCTAAGACTTAGATTTATCATTGCATTTATTTCCTAGATATAGCTAACTCCTAACGTTCTGAATAACAAATTAATTGTTATAGGATTTTTGGTATTTTTGTCAAACCCTAATTGATAATAATAAAACCGGTTACGATATTCATTTTTGCACCTCTTAAAACAAGATAAAAATATGATTTAATCTTTTATATCCATTTTTTTAAGAATAAAGTTTATTTTTGGATTGTTTTTTAGTTTTAGAGAAAAATCATATTTTTTATACTGGGTTTGTATCTTACAATGTAAGTTTACAACCTAATATTAGATAAAATTGTTGGAAAACCCGCGCGATAGTCCCATAAATAATTATAAAAATGGTCTTTGAAAAATTTTAAATCTTTTATTATTATTATTATTATTATTATTATTATATAGGCTGCTCGGGCCCAAGCTTGGCCTGATCAGATTGGGTTGGTCTAACTGAAGGTCCAACAACCTTTTTCTTTTTTAAAAAAATAGACTGAATCCGACCCAGCTGTGTGGGGTGGGCTGAAATGGGTCCAGCCCACCCACGTCACATGGTCAATGACCCTACCTAGTGACCATGTGAATTATTCTGCTGCGGAACATGAATTCATGTTCTGCATGCAGATGGTAGAAGCAGTAAAAGATTTAAGGGGGGTGTCGATACGCGGCATCGTGTGACGTCTCCATTATTTTTTTTAACAAAAAGATTAATTGAGGGAAATAAAGATTTTATTGGAATCATCATCTAGTAATGAACTAGAAATCCCAAATTAGACATTGGTCCTAGAGATTCAGGTACTTGGTTAGTTATGATTGATGGAAGATAGACACCACCCTTAAAACATCCTTTCAAGAGAAAGGTTGCCCTTACTTGTGTTTTTTATTATTATTATTATTATTCAAATGCTATAATATTTTAGGCTTATTTGCAATCTGTTTTTAAAGATGGTTAACGCCGGTCCCTAAAAATAAGAGACACGTCAAAAAATGACATCAATCCCTAAAAATAAGAGACTTGTTTAAAATATTGACGTTTAACCCTAAAAAGAAGAGCTACGTCTGAGTTACCAAGAGAAACAATGGATATAATCCATATTTTATTTTTAAACTTTTGACATCGAACTTTTTTTTTGTAAAAAAAAGACGTGTCGACAAACAATGTTCATTCCTAAAAAAGGAGATTATGTGGGTATCACTAAAAATTGGGCATAACCCATACTTGAGAATTAGGCTTTGGACTTGCGCACGATGACGGGATAAAATGGGTGTTGGACCCCCGTCGTTATTTTTTATATATTTATTTCGGGTATTTACAAATTACAAAGAAAATTTTACAAATGCTCGAATAAAAAATAAATAAAATACTACTAGAAATCCCCAAAATTACCTGAGTGCCACTGTATAGGCAAAAAAACTGAAATACCTTTGAACTTCTCAGAAAATTACAAAAATACCCGTGATGGTGCGTGTAGCTCACGCGCGACCACTGTTGGAGGGGTGTAATTCTTCGGCTTGATTCCGGGCTAACAAGGGTAGATTATGGTAGATCTGATGGAGAGGATTCTGATGACGGTGATTTTGATGGCCGTTGATGGCTAAGGAGAAAGAATCGACGGTTTGAAGCTTCGGGTGGCCGAAGAAGTGGCGACCCTTTTCCGGCCGGATTCGGTGGTGAAGTTGATGAAAAATGCCTATGTTTTGCTTGAAAGGAGTCAAGTAACCTTTCTGTGGTGGTCCAGAGTCTTTAAGTGGCCGGAGGTGGGAGATCTGATGAGAGAGAGAAACGCCGGCAGGAGGAGAGAGAGAATCTCTGAGATATGCTAGAGTGCGGACGTTAGCATGGTAAACCGGTGCACCGAAAGGTTTTGAACCACTGATTACTGATGAGCTGATCCTTCGACTGAGGTTGGCTTGATCTAAATGTTGATCGGACGATCCTGACGGACCGATCCTTGTTGCAGTACGGTGAGATGTACCAGTAGCTTGGTACACCGAATTATCTGGCATGACAGGATCGAAGAGCAGATTGTTTTAAGGGCTGAGATGGATTCGGGTTTTAATTCAGTGTGGTAAGCCCTATTAGATCTTATCAAATCAAGGGTCCAGAACTAAATGCTATTAAATCTAACAATTAGGATATTTTTGGCATTTTTCAAATTCTTTTTTTTTTAAATCAATATCTTACTCACATGAAGAAAAACTAAAAAAAAAAAATATCAATAGTAATATCAGAATCTCTTTTCTTTTTTTCTTTTTCTCCTCTTTCTTTTCTCAAATTTCCATTGGCTTTTATAGGCAATGTTGAGACTTAAGGGTACACAAGAATTTATAACCAGGAAACACTATATTGAAGAAAAATTTTCACCATCCCACCTACACCAACTACTATAATAAAAACTTCTGCATTATTGATTTTGTTTTATTGTGTATAACAATAAATATTTATACGGGTAAAACTAAAAAACTCAAATAAAATTCTTCGTTTCAGCCGCTAAAAATCAATTTTGATTACCGAAAAATAAATTCCAAACACCAAAAAAATATTTTTTGACTAGTATTAATCCAGTCGACCAGGTTTTTGATCGAAAATAAGAATTTTGACCCGAAATGGCCTCACAACTCAATTTTAACCCTATCAACATGGTTTGACCCGATGGACTCGGTTTTGACCCGAAATGGTCTGAAATTTATTTTTTACCCCGATCGACGTGGTTTGACTCTTATTAACCCGATGGGCTTGTTTTTGACTCGGTGGACTCGGTTTTGACCGAAAGTGATGGTTTTGACCCAAAAATGACCTGAAACTTTTTTTTTTACCCTGGTCGACATGGTTTGACTCGTATTGACCTGATGGGCTCAGTTTTCATGGAAAAAGACGGTTGACTCGAGAAAAATGTATTTTTGAATTTTCAACTTTTTCCTTATTTTTTGGATTTTTATGAATAAAAATATAAATAAAATAACATTTAAGAAAATTTTAGAGAATTCAAATTGGGTTATTATAGGCGGGAAAGGGAAGAGAAAAGAAGGTTACCTACCGTAGAGGGGGTGTAACTACCATGGATAGGAGGTTCAACATGAGGATGATGGAGGCTGACATGGCTAAAAAGAAAAGAAAAAGTTGGTGTCAGCAAGATTGCTCCTATTACCGGTGAGAAGAACTTCAGAGGGTGTTAGGCCGCTGCTGGTCATGGTGTAGAGGTTGAAGCTACTGGGATTCACAACGGAGGAGATGGTTGAAGTGGCAGTAGAGAGGAAGAACAATGCTGAAAATGCTAAAAAAAGGTTGGTTTTTTGTTCACTTTGCACTCTTATTTCTTGCTCCTCTATGCTTAAGATCCACTCTTATTTATAGGGCTGAAAAAGGAACATCTTTTCTTTATTAGAGACCAATTTTGGCTCCAGATTCAATCGGGAAAGATCTCAATCGTTGGCTTAAAATCATCATCACGAGCTGCAAAAATTTAGCTGTTAAACGCTGATCGGGTTAGCCTATTTAGGGTGACGTAGCGACGGCTGTAGGGGCAACCAACCATCAAGAATTACGTTGGGTGTAGTACAATGTCAAGTCATTATAGTGGTGTATTGTTTGCACAGTTCGCTGAAGAGACGAGATACTAAATGCTCTGGAAAAGTAGCCACCTAAGTAGTTTTTTGGTTACAAAAGGTTCAAGATGATGAACAATAGGTATGTGACAAGTCGTCTGACATCTCTCTGTTTTTTTTTCTATGTCGACCAAAACAACATCATTTTATATTGTAGTTATTAGAAATAGTTTTATGTTGTTTTCTTATCCATTTCTTCCAATGGAAAGGCTTTTAAACTTAAAATCTACATGGTTCTAAAAAAATGAAAATATTAGTAATTGATCATGAATTATAGATAAAACTACCAATTATAAGTGTAATGAATAAAACAATAAAAAAGATAATGTGTAAAGTTGATGATGAATCACCTATTATAAGACTCAAATCTTTTTAGACGGAATCCAAACTGAACTATGAAATTTAATATGGTATTAAAGTTACTATAACTCAATGATCCTCGAGGCCATCCCCTTGACAAACCTCAAAAAAAAAAAAAAAAATATATATATATATATATATATATATATATATATATATATATATATATATATGTTAAAACCATCAATCATGTATAAAATAAATAAAATTATTATAGAATAATATATAAAATTGAAAATAGGTCACCTACCATACAACTTAAGTTTTTTAGATGGAATCCAAATTGAACTAAGAGATTCAATAACAATCAACTCAATGAGAGTTTATAAAGTAATACAACTAAGCAAACATAATTAAAATAATTATATATAATTCTTGATTTTTTTTTCATTTGATTAGATTATTAGAATATTTTTCTAATTGTTTTCATTATTTGATTCCTTGATTTATTTCTCTGGTTGATTAGAAAATGGCCAGTAGCATTTATATGGGCTATTTTCTTAACATGTCCATCACTATTTTAGTTGTATATAATTTAATTAGAGAGAATCAGGTGTTATGATTTGAAGTTATAACCAGATTGTTTGGTTTTTAATGCTTAAAATTATATTAACTTAAAAGTTTAAATTATTACATGAAATATCAAGAATAATGTTATTAATGCTTAAAATCATATAAGAAATTATGTTAACTTAAAAATTTAAAATATTAAGTGAAATATCAAGAATATATAATTTTATATCATTCTTATGTAACTTTGCTATATTAATTATTTAGATTATGCAAAGGACTTCGTCTTTAAGCTTGAGACATGGCACAAATGCAAATGATCTTGTGCAACGTAGAGAGATTTTATAATGCTCAGTAATTTGGCTTTTTAAGAAGTGTTCGTCTCCATTTAATTTTTCATGTTAGTAGTTGTTCTAAATAAAAAGTTTGACCTAATTGATGATTTTTTGAATTTGCTAACTTAGACCGATAACATGGCATATTAATTGATGCGACTCAAACTATAATTTATAAAATACTATTAGTTACAACTTTAATATTATAAAATCTATGTTGATTAATCAGTCATGGTTTTTTTTTTATTATTATTCAATTAACCCAATTATCATAATATAAGGAAATGAGTTTCTTGATTTGCACAAAAAATAGGCTTATTAAACCTTAGGGCACACATTAAGTATTATCGGAATGTGTTTATTAGAGTTTATTTATATTTAAATTATGATTAAAAAAAATAAACACTATTCAAATAAAAATCAATGATATTAATTTAATACGTTAGATAATTATTATTTCACATGGTAATGTTTTTAAATATTTATAATTAACTCTAAACAAGAAAAATCATGAATTGATCCTAGACACCCGAACCCCTAAACTTTTTTTTTTTTTTAATTAATCATCTCCCTCAATTTCTCCCCCAATTTCTCATGCCTTCCAAATAAAGATTGTATTTTGTTGTCTTTACCTGATACCATCTTGTCAACCATGCGAAAAAAGAATCCTGGTCGGTGTTTTGAAAAAACATTAATAAATGGAGGTGTCGCATCACTTGGTCTCCTATCATAGTGTCTCGCCCCTTCAGGCGGAGAGCAGGACCCCACGAGTATCTCAGGATGATGACTGATACGAGGCAACCCAAGATTGACCGTCTGAGAATTGCACGGAGCAAGTCATTAATTCATGACCTAAGGTTGTCTTCTCTTTATCTACACGCATCGTAATATTGTGATTATCATTTTTCCACGCGAGTCAAGCATCTATCTGTAATTTTATTTCTTTATTTTTTTCATAAGACGAGATCAATTAAAACACTGATTAAGTGGGAATCTACATCGAGAAGGGAGCACAAAACAGAGGCTGAGAAAAAGCAACAACGGAAAACAGAGCAACAAAAAGGGAAGACATGAGTGAAATAAAAGTGCAGAAACAAAAAGAAAAACCACCGGATAAAGGGAATGGGATTGCCTAAACACAGATGACGAGCCATTTGTTGCCACCATTGAATTAACTAAAGGATCTCTCCCGACTCCCTGGACGTAGAAGCCACTCGGTGGACGCTATATTAACAGATATGGTGTCTCGAGGGCAATAACATTTTCCCGTTGCGCTATAATTGATGATCGCAATGATGTCTGCATATGCTATCCCATCTAATCTTACTGCCGCCATTCAATGTTTGTACACGTACATGTTAAATGCCTTTACCTCTTATGTACGATCTGCTCGATCTCTTCCTTCGTGTTTTCCGGTTCTAGTTTTTTGTGGGTTTTTTAAAAACATTTTGGCACGTCACTTTCTATATATTTCCTTCTTTTAATTATTATTTTTGTTTCTTCAAATACAATTACATAATATTTGCAAAATTATCCAGTTCTTCCAGGACTATATATTGAATAAGATCGTTTTATTTTTTTTTGTGGTAATATTAGCAATTGTTATAGAAATATTCATGCTTGAAATGATAATAACAACAACAATATTTTCAGCATCTTTCCTTTTCTTTTATGCATACATCACTGTATGTGGTAACAGGTAACGGTTCACCCTATGGCTTGGAAATCGTGGTGGTCAGGGGCATTGCATTTTATTTTATTTTCCATGTCAAAGATTATTTCTCTTTATTTTACAAACAAATACTCTAAAAAGTTGAAAAATAGAGATAAAAAAAAAAACAAATAAATCAAGCATATAAAACATAACCTTTTATGAAATAATAACCACCGCATAAACTTTAACATGTCTCCAGGATGTCTGAAGTATGAACTACTGGCCGTCAAAAGAACTCCTTAGTGAAGCCATGTAGACTCGAAGCCCATTGGACCGGGATCATGATTGCAAACAAGAAAACACATCCAGAAGAAAATAGATGCAAGTTTGGTGGATATGGGCCTTCCTAGATATGAAAAGGGCATTTTAAGAAAATATAATTTTTTTTATTTTTAAATTGTTTTTATGTGTTGATATTAAAAATTATTTTTAAAAAATAAATAAATAATATATTTTAATATATTTTCAAATAAAATTACTTTAAAAAACAAAAGATAATGAAATTCTTAAGAAAGTTATGCTAGCCAGGGTATTGGATACATGTAACTTAGTTACTGTTTCAGGATTCGTATTTTTTTAAATTTTAAATTAGTTTTTATTTTTTTACTTAAAATAATTTTTTATATATTTTTAAATATATTAATACCAAATATAATTTTTTTAAAAAAAATACTTTTATTTTAATATATTTATAATTAAAAAACACTTTACACCTTCACCTCTACCACAATCTTAAACAAACCTAATATATACTCGAAACATCTGAACCTGTGTTTCAAATATCCGCAGATTATCATGCTTGTAGGAATGGTGAGAAAAACAAATTAATATACTTAAACTCAGATTATAATAGCTTCGTGCACATGAGCAAACTACAATGGATCTAGATGATGATGATAACAAGTAAACAAAAGAAAACGAAATAACCTAGTTCACATTATCTTATAAATGGAATCCTGTCCATCGTCTAAAACTACTAACATCATTTCCTTGAGAAATTGCCATTCCAATTCCAGTCCTTCCCTCATTGCCAACTCCTCTGTAATACAACCTCCATTCATCAACTTCCCCGTCCATTTGAACCAAACAGGGAGATCCAACTCCCTTGTTATCCCATCCATCTTTCACCGATGACTCCAGCACTGCCTCGTCTTGAAATCTCCTCCAATCTCTTAATCCATCAGGAGACACTGCCAATCCAATACTCCTCTTCCCACCAGCAGCGACACCCTCATAAGCCATCAAATACCTCCCATCTTTCTTGTTCCTCACAACACATGCATTTATTGCACCAAACTCATCAAAAGAACTAATTTTTCCTCCTCCAATTATCTTCCCCAACTTCATCCAATTAATCCCATCTCTTGACCTTGCAATCCCAATACCAAATTGCCCACTTTCCACATCAAACGAGTGATAATACATTCTAAGATCACTATTACCATGAAAAACAACCCGTGGACCAGCAATAAACAAAGAATCCCACTCTCTCTCAGACCCCGCATCAAACAGAGCTCCACTGTGATGTTCCCCTTCAATTCTAGCCCAATGCCTCCCATCCTGACTCATTGCCAAACCAGGCAGAGACTTAAAGATCTTTCCTTTATCAACATTCCCATTATTCACATTATCAAGGCAAAACCTTTCTGGGTTTTCTAAACTGAACTCCAAAGAATCATCATCCGTATAATCCACCTTCTCAGAACTAAAACCAGAGTAGTAAAGCCAGTAAACAGCACTTGAAGCTCTGACTTTTGAACTTGACATTACAACCACTTCACCAGGCCTAATGCTCATTGTATCAAATGCCCACCAATCTTGACCACACTTCATAACCGAACCCACATCACCGCTGGAGCTAACCGGCCCTACCCCTCTTTCCCAGTGAATTCCATTGCTTGAAACTGCTAGTCCTATTGAATCTGCTGAGCCTGAGTTTTGACTAGAATTCCCATGGTACCACATGTACCATCTCTCTTCCTCGTCACTCAAGAATCTTTTCACCACCGGTGACCCAATTTCTTTGCCGTCCCATGAATTTGAGGGACCCAAATCAAACACCAATCCCCTAGATAATGACTGTGATGGCAAAGAATTGGAGGGCAGCGAATCATTTGAAGAAATGGGTTTTGGTGGGTATTGGGGCTCTGGATTTGAATTGGATTCAGGGGTAGAAGTTTGGTCAGTTTCGTTGTTTGTGTTGGTGTCTGGTTTTGGGGAGCAACGAGTGAGAGAAAGAAGGGTGTTGATTCTTTGGACAGGATTCTTGGGGAAATAAAGATGTAGCACTTTGGGATTTGTAGAAGAAGGCCATGTTAGGATCGAGGTGTTTAATTTTTGAGTGATGGAAGTTGCAAAGACGTTAGCGTTTTTCAGTGCTGAAGCTGAAGCTGCTGATGATAGAGTGACTTCCATGGCAGGAGAGGAGTGGTGGAGATTGAGTGGTGTCTGTTTGTAGAAGCAAGGACAAATAAAATGTTGACAGCCTGTTTCGCAAGAGACGAGGAAGTTTTTAGTCACTTTGGCCAAGAAGTGAATTTCCATATGATCATTAGCCCGTGTAGGTGCGCGTGGTGAACTTGAGCCATAAATTGGTCATGGAGCAAAAGCACTCGAAAAAAAAAAAGCAGGGTATCGTGTTCTTGGTTTTTGATCTGTAAAAATCACATTTTTGCCTGCATTTCGCTACCTCTTCCCAGGCATAAAAAGTGAAAGTTACATCAGAGAATGATGTTTCCCCTGCACATTTGTTCTTTAATATAAATTTTATCGTTGTTCTTTCTTAGAGATATTTTGTTCTTCCTTCTCAAGAAAGGTAACTTCAGAGTTCAGACTATTGTGCAAGCTTCTTCTTTTTTTCTTTTTTCTTAGGCCCTTTCACTGTATCCTTTCGCTTTCGGCAAGAAAGCTAATCAATTTGCATGGCTTCAGAAATTATTCCTATACAATGTTATAGATTTTTCTTTTCTTTTCTTTTCTTTTTTAAACATCTTCATGCATAGACAGTAACAAGTTCAATCTCTTTGCAAGTGCTGACTAAAAAGTTCCGCTTGTAATTAATTTTTTATTATAGCAATGAAAAGAACAATCTCTCATATGGCAATGATTACCTATAGTAGCGTGGGGGTGCTTTACTACAGTAGCTAGTATTGTTGATGCACACACAAATCACTGTAAATAGCCTTGTTTTTTTTTATAATTTATTTTTTTCTTTTAAATTTTATTTTAAGTAATTTAATTCTAATTTAAAATCAATTATTTTTGATTTCTTAATCAATGATAAAATTAAAAAAAAAAAAATAGAAAAAATGCAGGAAATAAATGGCATGTCAAAAATTTTAAATTTCATCTTTAAACTTTAAAAATAACACAAATTAAGTATATTTTTTTGTTTCCGGTTTATTAGGTAGATTTTTACCTTTTTTCCTTTATATGTTTAATTGTTTTTTTTTATTTTTAGCTATTGTTTATAGTTTTTTTATTTATAAACATACATAGTTTTCACTTATATAAATATATTTAAAAAAATCATATATAATTTTTTACTTTAAAAAATTAAGAGAAGCAAGAATTTAATTTATAACATTTCTTGTAGACTGGGAGAGAATAAAATATGGATCGGTGAATAGTCTCATGGGCCCTTGAATTACATTAACAAAATTGGGCTCTTCTATTATACTGACTTTGGGCTGACTGGTTCACCAACTGATTCAACGCGGACAAACTTGTTATTATCTCCAAGTTTGTGGTTACTTTCCTTCCCGAAGCCCCGAACTTACCCACGCCCCATTCCAAGGTAGAACTCAGAAATCAGAACTCAGGTCAGGCGTAGTAGAAGTCGTCTAATAATCAGTTGGGTTCATGTTCTTTTAATAGAGTATCAATAACTGTAATCAAAAGTTTAAAAGTCTTGGTTTTTGTTTTTCAATTTTTATGATTGTCTTCTAATTTCGGATGTATTGCCGTTATGATTGCGTGAGATTCTGTGTATTGATCAGCAAGATTTGATACTCGTTGCTTATAATTTCCACACGGGGTCTTATTATTACTGGCTAAACTCCTTTCTTTCCTTCTTTTGAACTTGGGGGTTGTCAATTTGCACATCTATTATTAAATACTGTGGTTTTAATTTACTGCTATTTAATTTTTCTTTTAGATACCGTTCTTTAGTTTGTTGATTTTTATGTAACGAGTCCTGTATCTCATGATCGATCATTGGTTTAGGATTGTAAGCTAAAATGGGAAAGGACTCGAAGACAAAAGACGCTGGAGCGAAGGGAAAGGGTAAGGGAAAGCAGGCAGCGGGTGGGAGTGATGAAAATGCTTCCAAGGGGAAAGGAAAATCTGGAAAGGCTTCAGATGGGCTCGGCACTTGCACTTATGTCAAAGGTTTTTGTTTTATGCTCTACCAGTGGGTTTTTTATTTTATTTTTCTTTTTGGTTTAAAAGTGAAATTTGATCTCTTACAATCCATTAGAAAGTTGTTTTTTTCAATGTTATTGTTTGAAGACCGCTGTTCAGAAACTTGATTGCAGAAGATAGATTTTGGATTCCCTGGATTAGAAATTTGTGCTCAGGATGGCATGCTTATACACTATGCATCAAACTATGTACCTGTTTCATGTTTTACTTGTCAACATGAGCTTGGCTTTGTTCAAGGGGACACACATTCAATTATTATATCCCTTACACGTGATCTATCAGTCCTCCAGTTTCTGAGATTCTTAAATTGCCTTTAATTGTTTATTTCAGCGAGGCATATATTATGTGAGAAGCAAGGCAAGATCAATGAGGCATACCAGAAGTTGCAGGATGGTTGGCTAAGCAATGGTGACAAGGTTCCTCCAGCTGAGTTTGCAAAGGTAAACTCACTAGTTATGATCTTTTTCTTGCAAGACTTTGGTTTCTGAATATGCATCGAGTATCCACAGAAATCAATGTTTTACCCTGTTGAGGATATTCCAACATTTTCCTTTCTTTCTATAGCAAAGAGACTTTTTTTAAATCTGGATCAATTTTCTTCTGATATGATAAATTGCAAGCGGAAAATTGGATAGATTTGGCTTGAACTTCTGGTTATGCAAAATATCTAAAGGAATCTTGGGTGTTGCTTTGGTAGTTTGGTTATTGCCTGTATAGCCTATTGCTTTCCTGGTATTGAATTTATGTAATATTTTATCCTTTTTTATTCCAGTTGGCTTCCGAGTACTCAGAATGTCCATCAGGAAAGAAAGGCGGAGACCTTGGATGGTTCCCTCGAGGAAAGATGGCGGGTCCCTTTCAAGATGTGGCATTTGCCACTCAAATTGGAGCTACAAGTGCGCCATTCAAGTCAACGTATGTAATAACTTTTTCTGATTATCCAATCCTCTCTACTTCTAGAATCATTTTGACTGCAGCTTGCTCTGCGGCTGTGTCTCTATGCCTTTATATGCAGATTATCCGTCACCACAAAGCATGACAGAATTTTGAGAATAAATAGCAATACTGATATTCATGCATGTCGTGAAAGTTTCATGTTGGACAAATAATCCCTTTTGTTTTTTTCTATCTATTAAAAGGAGAATCACATTCAAAACTAGTCGAGAACGCGACTAAATATGGAAAGTCATATAGTTGCACCAAACACTTGGAAATCATGTTACCTTAACACGTGATTCCATGTAAACAAGAAGGATCCTAGGAGAGAGAAGCGTTCACATTCATGTCCAAATTGTCCATGAAACATTCAGGATTTAACTTACTGCATAGTATTCCATTGACAAAAATGATGCTACCTTGCTATAATCCTGATTATATTCTGATATTGCCCCTGCTGACAACAGCATATGCTATTTTTATCACCTCCCTTTGATTTTATAGTTGTGCCTGTGACATAACATTGTGATCTTGCATTGGTGCTGGTGTGTTTTCGTAGATTTTATCTTCACTACATTTTCCTGGTTTAAGATTCAGGATTGTCTTTCGTTAAACTCTGATTGCATGCAAATTTGCTAGCTTCTATACCATGACTAGTTCTGATTTGGTGCAGACATGGGTATCACGTAATATTGTGTGAAGGGAGGAAGAATTAATCGAGCTGCCCTTCTGATGGAGAAGTCTTGGACCAGTGGCTTGTGCGATATTAAATTTGTGTTTAGACACTTTTTGTTGCTGTGAACATAATGGCTCTTTCGCTTTTTCTGTGACTAATGAAATGAATTTATTAAGATGAAGAAGACGGGTCATTCTCTGTCCACTTGCCGGCCTGAAGCCCAGCCAGAGGCGATGAGTGGACAGGTAGAACCCAAAAGTATTATTGCGGATACGATATCTAGTGATTTTGTGACATATCAACCTCTTTGCATGTGTAATTGAGGCCAGAATATTTCTTATCTTTTGCGGGTGTTGGGAGGACAGTGGGACGGGGCCAGGAGCAGGTATGCTGGAGAAGAGCTTTGCCATGTTAATTCTCGCCGGGATAGCAGGGGTTACTATCAATTGTAGTTTCCATAAATTACAATGCTAATGCTTGCAGTGAGGGTGATCTCTGCCTGAGCCCAATATCTCCATCAATTGCGGTCAGTCGTACGTTTTTCTTGTGTCGAACAAAGAGAGCATGTTGCTGTTTTGGCAAATGGTCTTCTGTGCCTAGCATAAAAGCTAGTTAAATAAGTCAATGAAAACAAATAATGCCTGCCACTGTAGTGCGGATTAAGAGCATGCGAATCTGCTTTTGTATATTCACCGATCCCTTGCAACAACCTTGGATCTCTCCCTCGCCTAATCCTTGTTACTCACATTGCAATTCTTTTTTCTCGGAAACATCAATTTGCAAACCACCGTGCTTTAAATAAATCCAAACACACTCACCCATCTAAATCTCGTACCTCATGAAAATTTGTAAGCGACGTGGATAGTAACAATGTTTGAGTATCGATCGAAGTACGGAAATTTTGTTAAACGGAAAACTCACTGACAGCAGTTCACTGTGGGGGTCGACTCTCCTAAATTTCCAGTTACAAAAATAATAAAAAATGCAAACTAAATACCTCTTATGAGGAATAAAGACAATAATTTCAGTTGAACGGCGGGTCATTGATGAAAGGAAGTCTGCCTTTAACACAAACACCTTTACTCGCCTTGTTAACAGGTACTTCACAGCAAGAAAATCACATCAAAGCTCTCCGAGCATAATTCATTTGAAAATTCATTACATTCTACATCTAAAACTCTATGCAAAATTGGTGAACTAACGAAAAATAACAACCGAAACTATAAGTCATCATGATCATCAACCACCTTTAGACCCCAGCTGATATCCTCACAGTGTCTCACATGAGGAACAAGTGTACCTGTATCAATTCCTTTCTTAGCCTTGCAGTCATAAAAGGGAGGAGCATGAAAACAAGGATCCATCGACATGGCCCGGCGACAAGCGGGATCGGGGGCTGTATCATTTTCGGTCTTGTACAGGATCCATGGCCTCAAACCTCCAAGACCTTGAGCCACATAGCCAAATGTTGACCATGCACTTGTGACCAAGACATCAGTCAAACTGAGAAGGTACATTTCTGCCCAGGCTTTTCTGTTGTGCATCTGCTTTTCTGTTTGTTGAAACTCCTCATGGCTAGGCTGGTAGACTCCAACGACTTCCCCAGTCATGGTTGGATGTTCCCAGTACATGTTCCTTAAATCTTCAGAATACCCTGAAAGCAAGGATGTCACCAGAACCGCCTTCAATTTGGCATTTTCAGAAGGATTGACAACGGAGTCTTGCATGTCTACTGCAGGCAATAACTTCTCTTTCAAAGTACAAGCTAAAATTTGATCCATGACGTGTTTAAAGGGGCCACGTCTTGAATCAAAAGTTCTTATCTGAATGCCAATTCTCTCATCAGCCTTGGCTAAGTAAGTTCGATAATACCTTGTTATTAGTCCCCACACATGATTTGAAGGGTGGAAAAGGTACCGTCCGAGGTGGTGGAAAACAGTTCCTTTTTCAGGAAACAAGTTGCTCAGTTCTGTCTCGAAAGATGGAATCAAGAAAAGTGAAGGAACATAGTAGTTATCTGTTTTCATGATCAACCAAGGGACATTTTCAAGAAAAGACTGTTCTCCATCACAGAAGAAAAGCTTATCATGATCGCCATAATCATGAACTAAATGGAGGTATAAATATGATGGTTTTGACATTGCTGAAGAGTTTATGGCATTATTCTTTAGCATATTCCCATGACAGTGAGGGGAATTCTGATTAAAGCTGTCGAACTGATCAATGAGAGGGAAGTCCCCGGGCAGCAACCAAGATTTATCAGGAAACGGATCACAGAAGAGATCTGCCATGTCCTTTCCTTGGTCAACAAGCAGGACTCTATTTGTCAGGAGAGCATAAAGAAATGTTGAAGCTAGGGATAATATCCTGTTGCCCAAGCCGCTAAAAGATATCCACACAATATAATTACAGTCAGTCAAACCTATTTTGTTGCCAGACTTGAGTTGTTCCAAGGCTTTATTGTAGGATTGAGTATTTGGTCCACAACGTTTATGAAGATCCTCGTAGCTTCTGAGTCTCGAAATGAGATATGATGAAGGCTTATGGAGAGAAATTTTGCGATATAAAAATGAACTGTACCTACTCGTGCAAGCAGCTTCGTCAAACCCATCCGCAAGAAGCCCTCCAAGCAGTTTGCCATTATACTTGTCAGCGTGCTGAAACACGCCCTCCGAGCCTAACGAATCAGAGAAGAAAAGGGAAGTTATAACAACTGAGCAAGACATATAATTCCGATCCTTTACTGGGTAGTAAACTGAATAATATATGCGTAGACTTTCTACACGGATATTGAATCTTCAATTTGAAATGCAGCAGTAACAGTAATTGTAGAAGAGAGCTGTGGTCCACGAAAAAAAGACCAGGGCGTTCTTGCTTTGACAAAGAAGGTAAATTCAGATCCTTAACTAACGCAATTACAGTTAGAAACCGCGTTTTCTCCTAATCAATTAGATAGCTATAATTACAATTAAAAAAACAATAATGCAATCATCCAATGTATCAAATCACGGATCACTAAAGCTAGCACGACAGTTTTCAAACCAGGTCCCAAGTCATGAATTCGAATAAATCAAACAATCCTGGCAATTAAGAAACCTCGAAATGGTTTAAATTAAAAACTCAATTTCCAAATGTGAACTCACCGCCTGCTCCAATTGGCGTGGCATTCTGCTTGACTCCTCTGTTTTCAAGAACTCTAGCATCCGCGAACCCCATCGTTCGATCAGACGACGGGTGTCTAAAGATCAATGATATTGCGAATATTATTGGCAAAGCTACCAAGCAATAAGCAAAGATCTGGGTGAACGTGATCGCATTGGATCCAAATCTCTTCGCTTGCATTTTTGAGTTTTGGGCTAGCTGTTGATCTGTGTCCTCCGACGGTGGTGATCGCCTCCTTGTGGAAGAATTCAGATCCATTCAATTCAATTCAATTCTGCATCTCTGAAGTTTCGATTTTCACCTCACTGCGAAGAGAAGAACGGGGAGAGGGTTGTCTCTCTTGAAAGAGGGTGCTATGCTATATAGAAAGAGAGGTTCATTTCGTTTTCCGCAGGGTAAAACTTAAAACGTATTTATTTACACATTCACCACGTAGTCGGCAGATGGCGGAAAGGTCAAAAAGGGCAGACCGAAATTAGCATCCAACCCAAACTAGGAACATCTCAAGGGAGTCGTCCGAAGGAAAATTATTTGGTTTTCAAGGTTGGTTTGTTTTGAGGAAAATATTTTACTATAAAATAATTTTTGTGTAATTTGATGTTTGGCTTAAAATTTATTTTTTTATAGAATATTTTATATATAAAATATTTTTCAATATTACTGATAAAAGAAAATTGATGGTAAGATTCTAATGAAAGAGATGATAATGATATAGTTACGATGGAAAAAAAAAATTTAATAATAATAAAAAAGAAAGTAATGGTATGATAATATGTGGTTTGATCTTGCTAGGCCTTTTAGTTTGAATAATGGTGATAGTGAAAAAAAGGATCATGGTGAGATGATGATGGTAATAATAATTGAAATAATTGAAAAATATTGTGAATAAATTATTATTTGTAGAATATTTTATGAAATTTTACAAGTTTAAATCGGACCTAAAGCATACAATGTGGAGGAAAAAACTTGTTTGTTGAATTTTCTTTTATTCGCATTGTTTGGTTGTAATTTTGAAATGTTTGACATAAAAAAATAGCACACAAGCACACACATATATCCTAACTAATTTGGAAAATTAAATGTATAGAAAATCAAGGATCCAATAATAAAAAAAAATAACTTTATATTTCTATCCTGAAAATAAAAAAAAATCTCAAGAAATTATATTTCTATCTCAAGAAAATAAAAAAAAACATGCATTGCTCTCCTTGAATATACATAAATAAAGTAAGAATATTCAAGGTCAAAATTTTATTATTTAAAGTGTGACCAGGAGCGAGTACTGTTCATTTTTTTTTAATTATATGATTTTTTTTAGATAATTCAGTTTTTTTTTTTTTTTTAAAATTCTAAGAGAATGGAAAATTCAGGTAATTCTCCAAAATAAATTTCAAAAAAATTGAGTAAAGGGAAAACAATTCCGAGGTACCCTAAATCACTTGAGATATTTTTTAATTAATATACAAGAAAATTGTCTAAAGCTCAGACTATCTAAAGTTTATTGGGTAAAAAAGACTCAAATTATTTCGAAAAAAAATAGGATTTGTTCTTTTGAATTTTCTTAAATATAATCTGGAAAAACCTAATTCAAAAAATAAAAAATAAAATTTAGGTTGGAAATTTTGGAAAAACATTTGATGAATTGGAAATTTTTTCTTCGAATTACCAGAATGCTCATTCACATGTATGACCAAGAAATTGAATATCAATTCTAAAAAAGAAAAAAGAAAGAAAGAAAAGAAATTTAATATTATCAACAACAATGCCATGAAAACTAACATAGCCTAGAATAAAAGTAGAGAAAAAACAAAGAAGAAGAAGAAGAAACGACACCGTATAAAGTTTTAATAAATCTCCGCCGCTCGCTCTTGAACACAAGCAGAACTGAAAGGTTTTTATCACTTTTCTTTCGTGCAACAATGGCGTTGAGACTGGGAATGCTAAAATGCGCTGCCGGCGGCAACAGTGGGTGCAGGTCAGGAATCAGGAGGTGGGCCCATGTTCCAGCCATGGCTCGGCCTTTGGATGGCGCCTTAGAAAGCTATATTGCGTCTCCACAATTGACTCTACCCGAGTTCGATGCAAACCAAGACACCAGCAGCAACAGTAGCAATTCTGGGTTCGGGTTGCCGGGTTTTTCTTTTGGTGGGTCCATGGAACTCATGGCTGTTCCTAAAAGGAAGGTAAAGTTATTCGCTCCATTTCTGTTTCTTAGCATTAAGCATTTGATTGCTTTTTTCCGGTGACTATGCCTTTATTGATTTATTTTTTTACGTGCTCTTTGATGTTTAGGATTTAGGTTTAAACTACCTGTGATGATTTTTGTGATAATTAGGGTTTAGGGTTTTAGAATGGATGCCTATCTGACTTGAAAGCCTAAGAATTCTTTCTTTTTTATCATTGAATTTTGAAATAATAGTGCGACGGTACTTCTTATGATTATTGTTTTAGTTTTCGGAAACTGGTCATTCGTGTATTAACATTATATACAGACTGCTGTCTGATTAGAACCGTTCAGAGGATTCGGAGCTGCCATTTTAGATTGTTTTATTTTAAGACTGAATTTTAAGTTCTGCAGTTTTTTTTTCCTTGTCCTTGAAAGGCCCAAATTGAGAACTTATTAAAGAACATAAAGCACGAGGTATAACATTAGGGAAGAACCCATTGCTGTGTTTTCATCTATGTAAAAAGAGCGATTGGAACCTGATGACCCAACACATCTAAAAGTTAATCCTGCAGGAAAACCTCTCTGCACTATAGCATTACTCAACTACATATTAGGGATTGCTAGTTAAAATGAGTCGGAAGTCTGCCAGAGAAATTAATGTTTACTGAGAAGAAAATGGCTATTTCTCTTGCTTTATTTCTTTATGGTTTGGTTTCATATTTGATGTGATAAGGGTATTAGGGGATTTTGCTGCAATAACTGTTTTGGTTCTGTATTTAGAGTGTGATGAGGTTGACCTGGATATTGTCAGATATTGTCCCTTTTTATTGGGGATTTTGCTTTCAGCAATCAACATATCTAATGTTTTGGCCTGTAGAGTTTTTTCCACAGGCATTTCATTTTCCCAGCTGTTTGATAATTTATTTTGTATAGTTTCTTTCAGTTGTGAGGTCTGTTGATGAATAGCTCATTATATATCCATTATCAGGTTGACAGTAACTGCTCGTATGCATGAATATGGTGCTTTAAACACTGAAATCTGTTCCAGTGTGTTTTTTTATGTTTCATTAAATTGGTTTTTGATTTTCTTTTCATGCTTATGTTTTGTTTTTTTCTTTCAATGTACAGTAGTGATTCTTAAATCTTTATCGTCATGCAGGTTACTCCCCATAAGAGAGGTATACGAAATGGGCCAAAGGCTTTGAAACCAATACCAGTGATTATTCGCTGCAAGTAAGGATTTGCCAATGTTGTT